>JAEIGA010002381.1_pt1 | contig 30000 bp, 13 predicted proteins | sample 9270691 | NCBI WGS metagenome assembly JAEIGA01 (sample SAMN17057246, study PRJNA624740) | gut metagenome | biome: biome; isolation source: fecal sample | host: Bos grunniens | place: China: Xizang | collected 2019
AATCTCTTCAGAGAATGCGACTTTGATGCGTGCTCTTTTCATGGATTGGCCTGCGGACAAGAATGTATGGAATATCGATGATGAGTATATGTTCGGAGATGCATTGCTGGTAGCACCAGTAGTGACTCCTGAAGATCAGAGGGAAGTGTATCTTCCTGAGGGTCAATGGTATGACTTCTGGAGTGGAGAAGCAGTCGATGGAGGAAAGTCCGTTGTTCGTCAGACACCGATAGATGAGTGTCCGGTCTATGTAAAAGCAGGAACCGTTCTTCCTCTCGGACCTTCAGTTCAATATGCAGAGGAGAAGAAATGGGATGATCTTATGATACGGGTATATCCTGGTGCGGACGGGGAATTTGTCCTCTACGAGGATGCTGGAGACGGATATGCATATGAGAATGGAGAATATTCTGTCATAAGGATCAAGTGGGACGACAATTCAAGAATACTTACAATCTGCGGACGTGAAGGAAACTATCCGGAGATGCTGAAGAATAGAAATTTCCGCGTAGCAGTTGTTGGTGACGGAATGGGTCTTGGACTGGATAATGAGACTCATGTTGCCAGAGTTGAATATGACGGCAGGACGATAGATGTGAAACTGTAGTTTGTCTTTCATACGACAAGGTTATTATAATGATGGGTAATGTGGCTCTTATGGGCATTCAAAGGAATGCCAGCCAATAAGGGTTCATTTAAAAAAGTGCTGTAAAACTTTAAGTTTTCGGCACTTTTTTAAATTTAAAATACGTTTTTGTGATTTTTTACAACCATATTAATCTATATTTAATGAGTTATTAAGGGGACATGCGTTACTTTGTAACGTTAGCATACACAAAAAACCAATAACAACCAACACATAATTAAACACTAGTATTATGAAAAAGCAATTCTTTAGCGCGCTTCTATGCGGCGCAGTTGTTCTTTCAACTGGAACATTCGTTTCATGCGACAATCAGTATGAAGAGCTTGAAAGCAGAGTGACTGTCCTTGAGGGATACATCTCCGAACTTAAGGCTCAGCTTGGCAAGGCTCTCATGACAGGAGCTTCCATTACAAGTGCGTCACAGGACTCTAAGGGTAACTGGACAATCGTGCTTAGCAATGGTGAAAAGATTATCATCAATGCCGCTTCAGGCGGTGCTGGCGGTGGATCCGCAGTTACAGTGGAGCAGGGTGAAGGTTCTTTCACAATCACTGTTGACGGTGAGTCATATACAATTCCTACAGGAGCATCTGTAAACTCATTAGTATATGTGCCTGAGTATGTTGATGGAAAAGTAATTCTCGGAAACACCGGTGCACAGGTGAAGTTCCTTGCTACACCTGCTGTTGATGTTGCAAAAGCTACTTTCGACATAGCAGTGGCAGAGGAACTCAAGACTCGCGCAAGTGACCTCATGAAGATTGAAAGCGTAGCCGCTGAGAACGGTTATGTTGTCGTTAAAATCAAAGGTCTTGGTGTAGAGGCTGGCAAGTCATATGCAGTTGTTGTTTCGATGACTTCTGGTGGAACTACCATCACTTCAGATGCTTTCACAGTAGAGGTTGCTGCTGACTTCTCATTCAATACAGAGGAACTTGGTGGCGTGACAGTGAAGGAAGAGTACCAGTCAGATGCAGCGGAAGGCTTCCTTGCTATGACAGTGAAGGGATCAGCTCTCCTTGCTGACAATGTAGACCTCAAGTCATTCTTCTCAGAGCTTCCTGAGGGCGCAGTATTCAAGGCTGCATCAGCTGCAAAACAGCCGGAAGGAAAGGCACAGGAGAAGGCTGAACTTCTCGCTCAGAGTGTGAAGGCCGACGGTACATTCGCATGGGCTTCACGTCCTGGTACTGCATTCAATGAGAATGATGACAGACCTGGTTTCCTTATCAACGTTGTTCAGAATGATGTTATCAAGGGTAAGGTTTATGTAGTTATCAATGATGAGCTCGCAGGACTTGAAGAGGCATTCACAGGCGGAAGAACAGGTGTCTTCGAGGCAGAGTGGGGCGGACGTGAGAAAGCTCTCGGTCTTGGACCACAGGAACTCGATATCGTCAAGACATTCTGCAACTATGAGGAGGATATCACAATCAGACATGGATATTCAGATGAGTGGTTCCAGAAATGGGCGACTTATGAGGTTGTGACAGCAGGTGAGGATGTAGTTCTTTCTGTAAATGATGGTAAACTTGTTGTCGGTGATTTCGCTAAGCCTTATCTTAAGGGCAGCCGTGGAGTTTACTGGTTCTATCGTGGACTTATGATCATCGTACCTGAGGCTCTTGCAGTAGGTGGTGCAAATGGTGACAAGTATGTTGCTGATGACGGAAATGAATATAGTGGAGCAGAAGGCTATGGCTTCGACAGATGGTGGGGACAGTACAATGAGTATGTAAACAATCCGGAAGGATTCGTTCCTGCAGAGTGCGCTGCATGGGGATGGACAGTTACTGAATCAGGTATCATCAAGTCTCCAGAGAACTATACCGGTTATGGTGTACGTCTTGCTCTTGATGCTGGTTTCGAGTATGCATATGGTCTTTATCCTCTCCATGGCAAGGGAACTGATCAGTGCGGTATGCTCTTCATCAACCGCCGTATGGCTCCAGAAGGCGCAACAATGCCTTCAAGACTTAATCAGTAGTCTTATTCTTCTTTAATTGGTGTGCGCTCAATATTATGCGCACACCATATAAAAGACAATTCATTCATCAGAAAATCAGACCATGAAACAATACTTTAAATCAATGATGCTTGCACTGGCCTGTGTGCTTATGGCACTGCCGTTGTCGGCTCAGCGACTCACCGTCAGAGGTACGGTCGCTGACGATAAAGGTGAGCCTGTCACAGGAGCGAGCGTTATCGTGTCAGGCACCACACGTGGTGTAAGCACTGACCTTGATGGTAACTTCGTCATTGAAGCTGCCGCAGGTGAGACTCTGGTCGTTTCTTTCATCGGTTTTGAGGATGCCAAGGTAAAGGCTTCTTCGTCACCGCTGAAGGTTGTCCTCTATCCAGATAGTGAACTTCTTGAAGAGACTGTCGTTGTCGGTTACGGTGTACAGAAGAAGGCTACCCTCACAGGTGCCGTATCGGCTGTGACAAACACAGAAATGGCTGTCACCAAGAATGAGAACGTCGTGAACATGCTTACCGGTAAGATCCCAGGTGTACGTATCTCTCAGAGAAGTGCGCAGCCGGGTGAGTTCGATAATGCAATCGATATCCGTGGTATGGGTGGTACTCCTCTTATCGTTGTGGATGGAATTCCTCGCGATCAGGCATACTTCTCACGTATGGATGCAAATGAGATTGAATCCATTTCGGTTCTTAAGGATGCTTCTGCAGCCATTTACGGTGTGCGAGCTGCAAACGGTGTCATTCTCGTGACTACAAAGCGTGGAGCTGACGGCGAAGGTAAGTTCGATATCACATTCTCTGCAAACTACGGTATCCAGTCATTCCTTTATATTCCTAAGACAGCATCGGCTACAGACCACATGCTCCTTATGAACGAGAAGGAGAGAAACCGCTGGGGAGATGCTCAGTATCTTGGTAGTGTGACTCCTAAGTATACTTGGGAGCAGATGTTTGCATACAGTTCAACAGGTGATCCTGGTACCAACTGGACAGAGGAACTCTTCCATGACACAGTTCCACAGTCTCAGTACAATGTCAGCCTCAACGGAGGTAACGACCGCGTCACATACTTCTTCAACCTCGGTTATATGGATCAGATGGGTGCATACAAGAGCGGCTCACTGAATTATAACAGATGGAACTTCCGAAGCAATGTTGATGTGAAGGTTACAGATAGACTCAAGGCATCAGTACAGCTCAGTGGTTACATGGACGAGAAGAACCAGCCTTTCACAGACATCTGGGCAGTGTATAAGAAGGCATGGACTTACAGACCGACAGCTGAGGCTTATGTGGATGGTGACCACAACTATCCTGGATATAGCTCTGAAATGCAAGAAAGTGAGAACCCTGTAGCGGCTATCAACAGCGACCTTACAGGTTATCGTCAGGAGAAGAGACAGAACCTTAACGGTTCCCTCACGCTTCAGTATGACATTCCAGGAGTGAAGGGCCTCAATGTAAAGGGCTTCTACAGCTACGACTATTATACTACAAACAACACGCAGTACAAGAGGACTTATAACCTCTACAACCGTACAGCTGACGGTGAACTTGAAACATTCGTCCGCAATGCAGACAGTTATCTCAACAGAAGCACCGATCCAAACTACGGAACTGTGATGCAGCTCTCTATCAACTACGCCAATAAGTTCGGTGATCATAGTGTCAGCGCAATGGCCCTCTATGAAGAGCAGTATAACTCATGGGACAACTTCTATGCTCAGAGAGTGATGCTTCTTGATGGTCAGTACCTTATCTATGGTGAGGATGATGAGCAGGTCGGCTCGATGAGCGGTGCCGGTGACAAGAGCCGTCGTGCATTCGTTGGTCGTGCAAACTATGACTACAAGGGCAAGTATATGGTTGACTTCTCATTCCGTGCTGATGCTTCGTCATCATTCCCTAAGGCTTCACGTTGGGGCTTCTTCCCTGCAGTTTCAGCAGGATGGCGTATCAGCGAGGAACCATGGGTCAAGGATAATGTGAGCTTCATCTCTAACCTCAAGCTCCGTGCATCATATGGTATGATGGGAGATGACGGTGGTGCAAGTACATATCCTCAGACAGTAGTAGCATACAATATCAACAAGGACCAGATCGGTTACTTCTACAACGGTAAGTATATGGCTGGTGTTTCTGCAACATCTATCCCGAATCCTAACCTTACATGGTATACAGCGACTACATACAACGTAGGTCTCGATATGGATCTCTGGAGAGGCAGGCTCACAGGTACATTCGAACTTTTCCGTCGTGACCGTGAAGGACTCTTCGCTACTTCATCAGCAGTTGTTCCGGACATCGTAGGTGCATCACTTCCTCAGGAAAACCTCGAAAGCGATATGACTTACGGTTGGGAAATCTCCCTCGGACACAGAAACCGCGTAAATGATCTTGTTTATTGGGTGAGCGGACAGATTTCTGCAGCAAAGAGCCGTTATGGTTACAAAATGAAGGGTACCTACAACAACTCTATGGCAGAGTGGCGTGATACAGGTGCTTCAGGCCGTAACAAGGATATCTGGATGTCTGTTGAGGAAGGTGGACGTTTCACTTCATGGGACGAAATCCGCTACAGCAGCACTCCGACCGGTCAGGGAACTCTTCCTGGAGATTACTGGTATGAGGACTGGAACGGTGACGGTGTGATCAATGGAGATGACTCTCATCCTGTTGCAACTTACAACCTCCCTATCTTCAACTATGGTCTTACATTAGGTCTCGAGTGGAAGGGTATCGACCTTTCTGCAAACTTCCAGGGAGCAGCAGGCGTATACAGCGCTTACGACGAAGTCTTCACAGAAGTAGGTCCATTCAACGGTGGTGCAGCTCTTAACATCTATAAGGACCGTTGGCGTACAGCATCTCCTACTGATGACCCATGGAACCCTAATACAGTATGGATCGAGGGACTCTATCCTGCAACATCACACAGCTTCAACAGCTGGGAGACAGGTATCAAGAATACATCTTATGTACGTCTCAAGACTCTTGAGGTCGGATATACTTTCCCAAGAAAGTGGATGAAGAAGGCAAATATCCAGAATCTTCGACTCTATGTCAATGCATACAACCTTCTTACTTTCTCAGGACTTAAGAACATTGACCCAGAGAGACCTGGTAGATCAGGTGGAGCAAGTAACTCAAGTGTAGCATTCTACAACTATCCTGTCAACAGGGTATTCAACTTCGGTGCAACAATTAAATTCTAACGGACATGAAGACATTCAAATATATTACCGCAGCGATAGCGTTGGGATTCGCGGCAATTGCTTGCCAGACTCTCGATCTTGAGCCAAAGGGACTCATCTACGAGAATGTCCTGCTGTCGTCTGACAACGGTGTCAAGAAATATCTTGCACTTGCATACCAGGATCTTCCTATTGAGGATTTCAACTATGGTCAGAGTGGTGATCAGAGAGGTTATGCAACTGTATATGCAGGAGGCTGGCATGGTGGAAACCAGTGGCAGGCTCAGAAGTCAAGTGCTGCATCTGCAGCTGCTGAAGCATGCGGCCGTGGCCTTTCATACGGTGACAGCTGGGGATATTGGCCATACGACCGTATCCGCGACATCAACAACATGATTGAGCAGCTTCCTAATTATAAGGATAGTTACAAGGAAGACGAGTTCAATGCCCTTATGGGTGAGGCACATTTCCTCCGCGCATTCTACTACTTCGGTATTGTGAAGCGTTACGGTGGTGTTCCTCTCGTAGACAAAGTCATGGATCCTAAGGCACCTGCTGAGGAACTCCAGCTTCCAAGAAGTACTGAGTATGACAGCTGGAAGTTCATCTATAACGACCTTAAGTTTGCGATGGAGAATGCAACAGCGTCAAAGGCTGAGCTTGGTCGTGCAAACAGATATGCAGCTGCAGCCCTTATGAGCCGCGCGATGCTTTATGCTGGTACCATTGCAAAGTACAGCCAGTATATCCCTACAACAGGTCAGGCAGTTGATGCTGGTCTTATGACTATGCCGCAGGAGTATGCAGAGGAATTCTTCCAGTACGCATATGATGCCTGCAAATTCCTTCAGGAAGCCGGTTTCAAGCTCCTCGACGGAAAGGATAAGGAGAAGAATTATATCGATGTATTCCTTGGCGAGAACAGCGCGACTGAAGATATCATGGTGAAGCAGTATGGTCCTAAGACTACTACACCTTGGAACACTAACCTTTTCCACTGCTGGGATTCGATGACTCTTCCTATCGGAACAAACCTTTCAAGCTCAGTAGGTGCCGCTATCCAGCCATCTTGGGAGCTCATCAGTCTCTTTGAACTTCCTGCTATCGTTGATGAGGAAGGCAACCCGGTTCGTTTCGATAAGGCTTCAGATATCTGGAATACAGACCAGATGGAGGCAAGATGTAAGGCTAACTTCTTCTTCAGTGGTATGACTGAGTCTGTATCAGGTACAGTTCTGGATATTCAGGCTGGTGTTTACACCGAGTATCCGGGAACTGCAGCTGATGGTACAGAGGAGGTTGCAGGTAGCGTGAATGCGTATACTGACCAGTATCGTCACAGAATGCCTCAGCCAGGCCAGTCTAAAGAGATCAACGGTCAGGTAGTAAAGGTATCAGGTGCTCACGGTCTTGCTGAAGGTACAGGTGATGAGGGATATACTTACATGGGTACATACATCCGCAAGTATATCGATACAAATATGAATCCTGCCGATCGTCAGCTCTTCGGTAGTACTCAGACATGGAAGGTCTTCCGTTATGGCGAGATCCTCTGCAACTGGGCTGAGGCAGCTTATGAGCTCGGACTTATCCGTGGCGATGAATCCCTTATGAGAGAGGCATTCGAGCATGTCAATGAGCTTCGCGCACGTGCTGGTGCAACAAAGCATGAGATGGTAGGAGCCCCTGCAGATGTCGGAATAGAGAAGTACGGTTTCCCTATTGATGAAAACCTCCAGTATATCCGTGATGAGCGTGCACGTGAGCTCTGCTTCGAGAATCATCGTATCTTTGACCTTCGCAGATGGAGAGTAGCAGATATCATGTTCCAGGACGGAATGTATACCCACGCCCTTCTTCCTTATTATGTACTTTCAGAAGGAAAGTGGATATATCTCACTGAGGTAAACCTCCATGGAAGAAAGGTGACTTTCGACAAGAAGTGGTATTACGAGCAGATGCCGGGTGGCGAAATCAGCAAGAACCCGAACATCATCAGAAACGACGGTTATTAATAGATAAATCTTGTCAGTATGAAAAAGATATTTTATAGTCTATTTGTCTGCGTTGCGGCACTTTCTGTGTCATCATGCATGAAAATCGACAACTTTGACGGTCCTGACTCGCATTTCACCGGACGTATCATAGATTCGACCACCGGCAAGAACATTCTTGCCGATCAGGGAGAATGCCGAGTACGTCTCTGGGAGAAGAGTTATAGCCTTAATCCTGGTGAGCAGAACATTCCTGTTAAGCAGGACGGTTCTTTCAACAACACCAAACTCTTCAAGGGTACTTATGACGTTGTTCCTCAGGGAGCATGGTGGCCTGCTGATACAGTACGTGTTGCCATCGGTGGAAAGGTGACAAAGGACTTCACAGTTACTCCATACCTTACCCTCTTTGATTTCAAGGCAGAGATTGTTGCTGCAGACTCCATCAAGGTGTCTTGCCGTATCGATGCTCCGGTTAAAGAAGGTCTTCCAAGAATTCAGGATATTCGTCCTTTCCTCAGTCTTGAGCAGTTCTGCGGTGCTGCAAACTGCATCGGATACTATTCTTCAATTGATGCCTACAAGAAGAGCATCAACTCTACTTGGGATAAATTGAAGAAACTTGAGGATGGTATGAGTGAGGTATACGAATTCAAGGTCTATGTGAAACCTGGATATACCTATTTCGTAAGAATGGGTGCCAGAGTCAAGGATACCTTTGAAAATTATAACTATACTGAAATCGTCAAGCTGGAGATTCCGCAATAGTCGGAGTGATTTAGGTTAATAATATGTTGGTGCCGCCGGGAGTGGGTAATTCTCCCTCCCGGCTTTTTTAACAGAAAGAAACTCATGAAGCTGAAACAGACAAGCATATTGATGATGGCGGCAATGCTTACCGCCTGCATCTCGTGTGTCAAGCCTGATCAGGGAATTCCGCCAGCAATTGAGGAGGAACCAAAGCCTGAGGTGCCATACGAGGATCCTCGTGCTGACGTTCCGATCCATGTTGATGGAGAACCATATACAACCTATAAAGGACTTGTCATGGCCGGATATCAAGGTTGGTTCGGTGCTCCTGGAGACGGATGTTCGCATGCAAAGCACAAGAATACTGAATGGTATCACTACAGGGAGAGTGAAATGTTCAAGCCTGGAGTGTTGCGCAACAGTATTGATATGTGGCCGGATATGACCGAATATGAAGTGAAGTATGATACGGACTTCAGGTTTGCTGACGGATCTGTTGCACAGGTGTTCAGTTCATATGATGAGTCTACCGTTCTCCTTCATTTCAAGTGGCTCAAGGAGTATGGTATCGACGGTGTATGGATGCAGCGTTTTGTTGGCGAAGTAATTGATAACCCTGACGGAAGAGATCATTTCAACAAGGTCCTTGCAAATGCGATGAAGGGATCTGATCAGTATCAGAGGGCAATCGGTGTCATGTATGATCTCGGAGGATATAATCCGAACCGCTATCAGAAGGTATTGGATGATGCACAGTTCCTATATGATACATATGCCTCTACTCAGAGGTATTATATTCATGAGAATGGAAAGCCTATGCTCGCTCTTTGGGGTGTTGGATTCAACCCGTCAGAGCGTGGCTACAGTAATGAAGATATTCAGACGCTTGTTGATGCACTTCAGGAACAGGGATGGAGCATCATGCTTGGAGTCACCACATACTGGCGTGCCGGTGGCGGTGATACATATACACCTGGAAAGCTCAGTCTTCATAAGCTTATAAAGGACGTTGATGCGATCATGCCATGGTATGTCGGTCGTTTCGGTGACATCAATGGATATGATAATGGTGGAAATGAAGGTGGATTTGCAGGAATGATCACCAAGGACCTCCAGTGGTGTCAGAAGGAAGGTGTTCTTTATGTTCCTCATTGTCATCCTGGTTCTTCCGATCTTAACATGCACCCTTACTATACACGAAATTCTCGTGTAAAGGGAGATTTCTTCTGGCATCAGCTCCACAATTGCATCAAGAGAGGTTGTGAATCCATCTATATCGCGATGTTCGATGAAATAGATGAGGGAACAGCTATCTTCAAATGCATGAATAAGAGCGATGTCCCGAGCAATGATTCCGATGTTGATTATTATGTGGTGTATAATCCTAAGAATGAGAGGGTTACATATTCAAATATGAACGGTTTCACCGCAACAACCACAAGTACAGTATTTATGGCTTCCAAGCCAGTTGATCCGGAACCTACAGACGGTTGGTGTCGCTCAGAGGATGAACTGGGTATTACATTCGAAGGCATTGATGATGACCTTCCTACAGACCACTATCTCTGGCTTACAGGACAAGCAGGCAAGATGCTGCGCAGTCAGATCGACCTCCAGTCTTCACAGCCTAAGAGATAATTAACACACTGAACACTGATGAAACACATTACAATGATACTTGCATCTGCAGTCCTTATGACAATGGCTGGATGCGGTAATGCACAGAAACCTGTCGAATTGGGTCCTAACCCATTCGTGACTCACATATTTACGGCGGATCCTTCTGCTCATGTATGGGAAGACGGACGTCTGTATGTGTACCCTTCACATGATGTCGCTCCTCCACGTGGTTGTGACCTGATGGACGGATATCATGTGTTCTCTACAGATGATATGGTCAATTGGGTAGACCATGGTGAAATCCTTCACTCTTCACAGGTGCCTTGGGGACGTAAGGATGGAGGCTTCATGTGGGCTCCGGACTGCGCATACAAGGATGGAACTTATTATTTCTATTTCCCACATCCGAGCGGTGATGACTGGAACAATACATGGAAGGTCGGTATAGCTACAAGTAGTGAGCCGGCAGCTAACTTTACAGTTCAGGGTTATCTTGACCTTGGAGAGGATACTTTCGCAATGATTGATCCTTGCGTCTTTATTGATGATGACGGACAGGCTTACTTCTATTATGGAGGTGGCGGACGTTGTGTCGCAGCAAAGCTTAAGGACAATATGATAGAGCTGGCAGAGCCGCTTCGTCCTATGGAGGGCCTTCGTGATTTCCATGAGGCGACATGGGTACACAAACGTGATGGTTTGTACTACATTTCTTATGCGGACAATCACATCATGCCGGACGGAAGCCAGCAGAACCAGCTGAACTATGCAGTCAGCACTTCTCCGTACGGACCTTGGGAATATAAGGGTGTATACCTTGGACCAACAGGTTGTGACACAAGTCACGGCTCAATCGTGGAATACAAGGGTGAGTGGTTCGCATTCTATCACAACAAGGATCTTTCCGGACAGGGCAATCTTCGCTCTATTTGCGTAGATAAGCTTTATTACAATGAGGACGGAACAATCCAGATGGTCGAGCAGACCAAGTAATTAATCCTGAAGAAAATTAGTATGGGCAAGAGATTTACATTATTGCTATGTGCCCTTGTCTTCGGTCTTGGACTTTCAGCCAAGACATATGAGGGCGGAAAGAAATACGATTCATATCGTGGATTGGTGATGGCCGGATATCAGGGATGGTTCAACGCACCGGATGATGGCGCACACCGTGGATGGTATCATTATAGGGGACATGACGGCTTCAAGCCAGGTTCATGTACCATTGACTTTTGGCCTGAGGTGTCCGAATACGAGAAGCTTTACAAGACAGAGTTTGTCTTTGATGATGGATCTCCTGCCTATACATTTTCTTCATATGATGCCTCTACCGTAGATACTCACTTCCGCTGGATGGAAGAGTATGGTATCGACGGTGTCTTCATGCAGCGCTTTGTCGCTGAAATAAGAAACAAGAGTGGCAAGCACCATTTTAACAAGGTTCTTGATTCTGCCATGGAGTCTGCTAATAAGCATTCTCGTGCAATATGCGTCATGTATGACCTCAGCGGTATGAATCCGGGCGAAGAGGATATCCTTATAGAGGACATCAAGGAACTTGCAAAGCGTCACTCGCTTTTCAATCATGACAAAAATCCGTCATATCTGTACCATAATGGAAAGCCTCTTGTGACTGTATGGGGCGTAGGTTTCAATGACGGAAGAAAATATGGCTATAAGGAGGCTGATAAAATCCTTACGGCACTGGAGAATATGGGATTCGCTATAATGCTCGGAGTGCCGACACAGTGGAGAACTCTTGACGGGGATACTATTAATGACCCTGTCCTTCACGATCTTATAAGACGTTGCGACGTCATTATGCCTTGGTTTGTAGGACGTTACAACGAGAATACCTATACCAGATATCAGCCACGCATAGATGCTGATATAAAGTGGGCTGCAGCAAATGAGGTAGATTACGCTCCTCTATGCTTCCCTGGCTTCTCGTGGGAGAACATGATTCGTAAGGGTCGTGGTACCCAGATTAATAGAAACAGTGGATCTTTCTTCTGGAAACAGCTTCATAATGTCATCGAGTCGGGTGCCCAGATGATTTACATCGCTATGTTTGATGAAATCGACGAGGGTACTGCAATATTTAAGTGTGCGCACAGGGTACCGGTACCGGCAGAAAACAGTGAGTTTGTGCCGTTGGATGAGGACGTCCCAAGCGATCATTATCTTTTCCTTGCTGGAGAGGCAGGAAGAATGCTTCGCAAGGAAAAGCCTCTTCAGAAAGCGATGCCGAGGGCGCAGGCAGCAACTACAGCATGTTCAGCAAAGGAGCCTGTTGACTATGTCAACCCATATATTGGAAACATAAGCCATCTGTTGGTTCCTACTTTCCCGACAGTACAGCTTCCTAACAGCATGCTTCGTGTATATCCGGAGAGATCGGATTATACGTCAGAGAGAATTAATGGTCTTCCTGTCATCGTTACCAATCATCGTGAGCGTTCGGCATTCAACCTTACGCCATATCAGGGAGACGAACCAAGAGCTGTCGCTGCATATACATATGACAATGAGAAATTGACACCATATTCATTCCAGGTCGAAATCGATGACCATAATATGGGTGTGTTCTATGCGCTGTCTCATCAGTCTGCCATCTACCAGATTGAATTCCGTCAGGAAGGAAAACCAGTATGGCTTTCTGTGAACAGCCGCGGTGGTGAAATCAAACAGGAAGGAAAGGGATTCGGCGGATATCAGAAACTCAGCGATAATACTAATGTGTATATGTATCTTGAAACTGAGGTGGATCCTGTCGAGACCAGAGAGATCAAGAATCGTCATAATTCGTGTGTCGCACTCAGATTTGCTGACGGAACAACATCTTTGAGAGTCCGTTATGGAGTGTCATTCATCAGCGTGGATCAGGCCAGGAAGAATCTTCGTAGGGAACTGGATCATTACGATGCCGCAGCTCTTGCTCAGACTGGACGTAAGGTCTGGAATGCTGCCCTTGAACGCATTAAGGTAGAGGGTGGAAGCGAGGATGACAAGACTGTCTTCTATACATCATATTACAGGACTTTCGAGCGTCCTATATGCATGAGCGAGGACGGAAGATATTTCAGCGCCTTTGACGGTAAGGTCCATGAGGATGGCGGAAGACCATTCTACACTGATGACTGGATCTGGGATACTTACCGTGCTGCACATCCGCTTCGTCTGTTGATGGACAGGAGTGTCGAGGAGAATATCCTCAATTCATACCTCCTTATGGCTGAACAGATGGGTAACATGTGGATGCCTACATTCCCTGAGGTTACAGGCGATTCACGAAGAATGAATTCGAATCATGCTGTCGTTACATTTGCAGATGCGGTCTCAAAGGGACTTCGTGTGAATGTGAAGAAGGCTTATGAGGCTGCACGCAAGGGTATGGAGGAAAAGACGCTCGCTCCATGGTCTGGTGCACCTGCCGGTTGGCTCGATAAGTTCTATAAGGAAAACGGTTATGTCCCTGCATTGAAATATGACGAAGAAGAAACAGATCCTAATGTACATTCTTTTGAAAAGCGCCAGCCTGTTGCCGTGACCCTTGGTACTTCATATGATCAGTGGGCTCTTTCAATCCTTGCAGACAAGCTTGGCATGGAGAAAGAGAAGGAGTACTATCAGAAGTGTGCTCACAATTACCGTAATCTTTACAATCCGGAAACCGGTTTCTTCCATCCTAAGGATAAGAACGGCAAGTGGATCGAGCCGTTTGATTACAGATGGCCAGGTGGAATGGGAGCGCGTGAATTCTATGGCGAGAATAATGGCTGGGTGTACAGATGGGATGTCCCTCATAACGTAGCCGACCTTATCAGCCTTATGGGTGGAAAGGAAAAGTTTATCGAGAATCTTGACAGGACATTTGCTGAGCCTCTTGGAAAGAGCAAGTTCGAATTCTTTGCTCAGCTTCCAGACCATACAGGTAACGTAGGCCAGTTCTCGATGGCAAACGAACCATCTCTCCATGTGCCTTATCTGTATAATTATGCAGGGCAGCCGTGGAAGACTCAGAAACGTATACGTCAGATGCTCAAAACGTGGTTCAGAAACGATCTTATGGGAGTTCCTGGAGATGAAGATGGCGGTGGAATGACATCATTTGTGGTATTCTCATCATTAGGCTTCTATCCTGTGACACCTGGTCTTCCGTCATACAATATCGGAAGCCCTCTGTTTGAGAATGCAAAGATTGTCATGAGCAACGGAAAGGTCTTTGAAATCGTAGCTGAGAACGTTTCCGATGTGAATAAGTACATACAGTCTGCAACATTGAACGGAGAACCTTGGAACAAGCCATGGTTCAGCCATGATGACATCAAAGAGGGTGGAAAACTTGTTCTGGTAATGGGAAGTACACCAAACAAGTCATGGGGCAGTTCGGATGATGCAGTACCTCCGTCAATAGATAATCTTTAAAATCAGATATTATGAAGTTCCTGTCCCTGCCTGCATTTCTTACGGCAGGGATTCTTCTCTATACATGTTTCTCATGTAAGGACACGGAAATCCCGCCCGCACTTGAGGAGCCTAAGGAAGAGATCCCTGCAGATGATGATAAATTTGAGATTCCTGACGGACCATACGAGTATGATGATGCATTGAATCATGATACTGAGGCTTTCCTCGCTGCTTATAAGGGAAAGGCATATAAAGGTCTACATAATGTTCCGGGTACCATTGAAGCCGAGGATTTCGATGAAGGCTCAGAAGGAACGGCATATCATGAATCCGATACGAAAACTGCTGATGCGGCCTATCGAGGTTCGCATAAAGTCGACGTGAGGGGAGACGGTAATGCATCAGGTGGCTATATGATCGGCGATGTCCAGCCTGGTGAATGGATGTCATATACCATCGAAGTTTCGGAAGACGGTGCGTATGCCATTGATACCTATGTTGTTAAGGGAGACGGCTCTGAAGGAAGCTTCAGCTTTGAAGTTGACGGACGTGGAGCTACGGTAAGTGTGCCGATGCCTCTTGGCAACTGGTCAGACTTCACGAAGATGGCGACAGCGGAGAATGTCATGCTGTCAAAGGGACGACATGTCTTGAGATATTGCGGAAATACTCCGGGCAATGTGGATAGATTTGTTTTCAGAAAGACAGGTGAACTTAAAGACATTTCCAATTCATTGTCATATCCTATTACAAAGGAGATGTCCAATCCGTTGTTCGTTGATTTCCCTTCACCGATGTACAACAGCTGGCTTACGGGACACCTGTATACAGCTGATGCTTCTGCTCATGTGTGGAATATCGGTGGAAAGGAGATATTGTATGTATATGCGTCGCACGATATGGAGCCGTCATTGGGCTGCGACAGGATGGACCGCTACCATGTCTTCTCGACAGAGGATATGGTTACCTGGACTGATCATGGCGAGATAATGAACGCCGCGACAGTACGCCTGCAGGACGGATGGGGCAGTGAAGGATTCATGTGGGCTCCGGATTGTGCCTATAATCCGGAGGACGGTCTGTACTATTTCTACTTCCCGCATCCGGAAAATACAGAAAACTGGAACTCTACCTGGCGCATCGGAGTCGCTGTCAGCAGATACCCTGACAAGGAATTCCACGTAGCCGGATATGTCAAGGGAATGGCTTCGGCAATAGATCCTTGCATTTTCATCGATGATGACGGTCAGCCTTATCTGTATAATGGAGGAGGCGGAAAGTGCTATGTGGCAAAGTTACGTAGAGACGATTGGACAAAGTTGGAGTCCGCTCCAGTGCAGATGCAGGGACTGCATGACTTCCATGAAGCAGCCTGGGTTCATAAATATGACGGGAAATATTACCTCTCTCATTCAGATAATCACAGCCCTTCAAAGGGTGGTAACAACATGAGGTATGCGGTGTCGGATAATCCTGCCGGTCCTTGGGAGGATATGGGAGTGTACATGTATCCTCAGGGCGTCGAGACCAATCATGGCTCAATAGTCAGGTTCAAGGGAAAATGGTATGCTTTTTATCATACTGCGAATTACTCCGGCCATGGAACTCTCCGTTCCGTATGTGTCGATCCGGTCACAATCAATCCTGACGGCAGCATTGAAGTGGTTCGGAACTGGGGTATGGCCAAGGGTGGCAAGTCTCCGGTTCTGTCTTCTGCAGGTCTTACATTCAAAGGATCGGATTTTAATGAAGGAGGATATCATTATGCGTGGTTTACTCGTGATCGACAGGCTCCTTCTGTAGTGAACGGAGGCGTCAAGGGACTGGAAACCGGTGAGTGGCTCAGATGGTCGTTTAAGGCCGAGTCTGCCGGAACAAGCACTGTGGAATGTTCGTTGTCCGCCCCTTCCGGAGCAAGGGTGATTGTCTCTGTAAATGGAGAATATCCTGAAACATCAGGACATCAGGTTCCATCGTCGGGTAAGCTGAAGATAGAGGGCTTGAAGGTACCTGCTGGTGAGTGCTATCTGGAACTTCGTGTCCTTTCCGGCTCGGTGGACGTCTCTTCGCTTAACGTCAGATAGAATAATCACACTATCGTTAATATTGCTGAACTATGAAAAACTTTATTTGTTTGATTGTCAGCTGCACTATGATGATAGGGTGCAGCAGTGATTCTTCCTTGCGTGTCAAGCTTGATTTCAACGAGGATTGGACTTTTTGTCTTGAAAGTCCAGAGTTGAAATGGCCTGCAGGCGAAGTGGAGGGAACACCTGCCGATCCTTCTTTTGATGATTCTTCATGGCGTGTACTTGATCTGCCCCATGATTGGGCTATAGAGGCCGACTTTGATATCAGAAATCCTGCTGGACCAAGTGGAGGAGGACTTCCTGGAGGTATAGGCTGGTATAGAAAGACTTTTGTACCTTCATCCAACGAATCAGATTATCTATGGCGGATTGATTTCGAAGGAGTGTATATGAATTCGGAGGTATATGTCAACGGTGTGAAAGTGGGAAACCGACCATATGGATATATCTCATTCGGTTATGATATCACTCCGCTTTTGAAATGGGGAGAGGAAAATGTGATTGTGGTACGTGTAGATAATTCGAAGCAGCCGAATTCGAGATGGTATTCAGGGTGCGGTATATATCGTAATGTGTGGATGACCAAGACCACACCTGTGCGTGTCGCTCCGAATGGTACTTTTATCACTGCTGAGGTGATCGGTAATTCTTCTGGTAAATCTGTCAGCGCAGAAGTGAATATTGAGACTACGATAGCGAATGCGGAAAGGTCAGATGCAATAGTATGTCTTGTAAATACAGTTCTGGATGCTTCCGGCAGGTCTGTGACATTTGCCGAATCAGAACATACTGTTCCAGCCGAAGGCGAAGCAATCCTTGATCAGAACATAGTGTTTACTGAACCGTCATTGTGGGATATAGATAACCCATATCTGTATACGATGCTGACTGAAATCAGAAAAGATGGTGTCTTGACTGACAGTTATGAAACACGTTTCGGAGTCAGGTCTTTCAGATTTGATGCTGAAAGCGGCTTCTATCTCAACGGCAGACCATTGAAAATAAATGGTGTATGCATGCATCATGATTTGGGTTGCCTAGGAAGTGCGTTCAATAAGAATGCAGCCCATCGTCAGTTGCAGATTCTGCGTGATATGGGCTGTAATTCCATCCGTACATCTCATAACCCCCCGTCACCGGAACTTCTGGAACTCTGCGATGAGATGGGTTTCATCGTTCAGGACGAGGCATTTGACATGTGGCGCCAGAGAAAGACTCCTTATGATTATTCTTGGTCTTTCAACGAATGGCACGAGAAGGATCTTACAGACTTTATCATTCGTGACCGCAACCATCCTTCTATTTTCATGTGGAGTATCGGAAACGAAGTTCCGGAGCAGGCCACCCGTCCATATGCAGATACTTTAAGCTTCGAGGAAGCATCTGCAATTCTCAATGTTGATAAATATGTCGATATGCTCGCTGCAGGAGAAATGAGTTTCAATTCTCTGCTTACCATGAAACTTGCAGACATTGTCCGTGAACTTGACCCTACCAGATGTGTCCTGGCAGCCTGTAACGAACCATATGTTGACAACCATCTTTTCCGAAGCAATGCTCTTGACATCATCGGTTTCAATTACCAGAATGTTGCTGCAGAAAGTGTACCGGAGAATTTTCCTGGTATGCCTTTCATGTTCACCGAGAGCAACTCGGCTCTTGTGACAAGAGGCTATTATAAGATGCCGAGTGATTCCATTCTGATCTGTTCTGCCAATTGGGATGCTTCTAAAGACGATTCTTTCTCATGCTCTTCGTATGACAACTGTCATGTACCTTGGGGAAGTGTTCATGAGACTACTCTAAAGCAGGTAAGGGATAATGATTATATGAGCGGACAATATGTCTGGACAGGCTTTGACTATATCGGTGAGCCAATTCCTTACGGTTGGCCGGCCCGTAGTTCATATTTCGGTATCGTGGATCTTGCTGGTTTTCCTAAGGACGCCTATTATCTATATCAGTCGGAGTGGACTGATGGTGATGTCCTGCATCTTTTCCCTCATTGGAACTGGGAAGAGGGACAGGAAGTAGACATGTGGTGCTATTACAATAATGCTGATGAGGTTGAACTCTTCATCAATGGTGTATCGCAGGGTGTGAGGGCCAAGACAGATGACTGTCTGCATGCTGCATGGAATGTAAGTTATGAACCAGGTGTTGCGGAAGTGGTGGCATATAGAAACGATGTTTCTTCAGATGGCTCCCTTATCCGTTCTGAAGTCGGCCGGAATTCAGTGCGCACAGCCGGGCATCCGGCTCAGATTCGCCTGACGATGGACAAATATGGAGAATCGTCAAAGGAGGATGCTCTAGGGTTTGTGACTGTGGAAGTGCTTGATGCAGATGGAAATCCATGTCCTTGGGCAGATAATCTTGTGGAATTTGAACTTGACGGTGATGCGGCCTTCATTGCTGGTGTGGACAACGGCTGTCCTTTTTCAATGGAACGGTTCAAGGACAACAAGAGGCATGCTTTCTATGGCAAGTGCCTTGTGGTTCTTCAGGCATGCAAGCCGGGGAAGACTGTCCTGAAGGCCACGTCAGATGGTATGATTCCGGCATCCGTGACATTTAGGACCAGATAGTTTTCATTTATATTTTAATGATTACTCAATGTCAGGTAAAATTTATTGTTCATATTGAATTAAAACCACAGCACATAACATACACTAAGACATGAAGAAGACCCTTGTATTGATTTTATCTCTGCTTTCGTTCTTCCATGTATCGGAAGCTCAGGAAGCAGCTAAGGAGCAGAAGCCTTACAAAGCTTATCTTGTGAGTACGGCCCATTTCGACAATCAGTGGAACTGGGATGTCCGCGAATCCATTGATGATTATCTGTATCGTACCATGGTGCAGAATTTCTGGCTTTTCGAGCGTTTCCCAGAATATGTGTTCAACTTTGAGAGTGCCCAGAAATATGCTTGGATGAAGGAGTATTATCCTGCTGAGTTCGAGCGTGTAAGGCATTATGTCAAGGAAGGCAGGTGGAATGTGTGCGGAAGTACATGGGAGGCAAATGATCCCAATATGCCTTCTTCTGAGTCTTTCTTCCGTAATATCCTTCTCGGACAGGAGTTCTACAAGAGGGAGTTTGGAGTGAAGTCCAACGATATCTATCTCCCGGACTGCTTTGGTTTCGGCTATACTCTTCCTACAATAGCTGCACATTGCGGACTGATTGGTTTTTCTACCCAGAAACTCCAGTGGAGGAAGAATGTATATTATGGCGAAGCTCCGAGAGAAATGCTTCAGGCCGCAAGAAGGAACATGTGGGCTTTGGACAACAAGTATAAGATACCGTTCCCGATCGGATTATGGCAGGGACTTGATGGCTCACGCATAATGGGGGCACTCGATACAGGAGGTTACGGCACATCATATCAGTTTGATGACATCACTGTCAATGACCGCATAACCAAGAGAGCAAAAGACAATCCATATGGAGTAGCTTATAGTTATTATGGTGTTGGTGACAGGGGTGGTTCTCCTACAATCCCATCAGTGTGGTCTATGGAGGAAGGACTGAAGGGTGGAAATGGTCCTTTGGAAATAGTGAATGCACGTGCAGGACAGCTGTATGAGGATTTCTATCCTTTTGAGAATTATCCGGAACTGCCTGTCTTTGACGGTGAACTGACCATGGACGTGCATGGTGCAGGCTGCTACACATCGCAGGCCATGCTCAAGGTATTCAACCGCAGGAATGAATTTCTGGCTCTAGCAGCAGAGAGGGCATCTGTGGCTGCTGAACTGCTGGGAGGATTGAAATATCCCGACTCTGTCCTCCGTGATACATGGCAGCGTCTGATCTGGCACCAGTTCCATGATGACCTGACTGGTACAAGCATACCTCGCTCATATACCTTTACATGGAACGACCATATGATAGTCCAGAGGCGTTTTGCTGATGCTATAACCGTGGCGGTAGGTGCAGTAAGCAGCGCGCTGGACACTAAGGTGAGCGGAATCCCTGTTGTGGTATATAATCCTGTCGGTCATGCGAGAAAAGACATGGTGCGTGCATCTGTACCGATGTCCGAGTGCCCGAAAGGAATCAAGGTGACATCTCCGAAGGGTTCGGTTCCGGCTCAGCTTCTTGGTTGGAAGAACGGAAAGGCAGAGATAATATTTGCTGCAGATGTGGCTCCTTTAAGCTTTACGGTCTTCAATGTCCAGCCATCAGGTAATAAGGGCTCGTCTTCTCTCAAGGTTACTGAAAATTCTCTGGAAAACAGGATATACAAGGTTACCTTAGATAAGAATGGAGATATCGCTTCAATTATTGACAAGAGATACGGACGTGAACTTGTGCGAGATGGAGAAGCTTTCCGTCTCCAGGTGCTGACAGATAATGTTTCCATGGAGTATCCGGCTTGGGAGGTGTTCAAGAAGACTCTCGATGGACCGAGTGTTACCATCACTGACAATGTTCGTATAAGCGTGTTTGAGGAAGGTCCCCTCAGAGTTACTCTGAAGGTCGAACGCGACTTTGAGGGATCTCATATAGTTCAGTATATCAGTCTTACTGATGGCGCTGCTGATGACAGGATTGAGGTGTCAAATGAAATAGACTGGGTGAGCGAGAACGCTATGCTAAAGGCTCACTTCCCGACATCGATGTCTAATGAGCAGACTGCGTATGACCTTGGTATCGGATATATTGAAAGAGGTGTCAATACAGATTATGCATTTGAGGTGGTCGGTCACAAATGGGCGGACCTTACAGATGAGGATGGCAGTTATGGTGTAGCTGTTCTTAATGATTCTAAGTACGGATGGGACAAACCAGATCAGAATACAATACGTCTGACTCTCCTGAATACGCCTTATTGCAAAGGCTCGTTCTACCATTATCAGGGACATCAGGATCACGGACACCATACTTTCCGTTATGCGATAGTAGGTCATAAGAATGATTTCGTGCAGGCCTCCGTATCAAAGACAGCTGAATCATTCAATCAGCAGCTGCTGGCGTTTGTGGCTCCAAAGCATGATGGAACCAAGGGCAGGTCTTACTCGCTTGCTGAGATTGACAATCCGCAGATTGCTCTGATGGCGATAAAGAAAGCAGAGGACGGTAACGGCTATATAGTCCGTGTAAACGAAATGGATGGCAAGTCATATGAAAATGCAGGCCTGACTTTCTCTCGCCCGATAGTTTCTGCTGTTGAGACAAACGGTATTGAAGAGGAGAAGGGACCGGCTACATACGATGGATGCACGTTGACATTCAGCGGTACCGCTTTCCAACCTAAGACATTCCGTGTCCTTCTCCAGGAAGAAGACATATTGGAGAAACCTACGAATGTTCATGTCGAACTGCCGTACAACGCAATGGCTTTCACTCCGGATGAGTTCAGCCGTGCAGGTAATTTTGATGGAAGGGGAAATTCACTTGCTGTCGAACTGATGCCTGAAACCGTAGAGTCTGACGGCGTGACTTTCAGGATGAATACAGATGCGGCTGTGAATAATTTTGTCCGCTGTAACGGACAGACAATAGAACTTCCTGAGGCTGGCAAAGCAGACAAAGTGTTCCTTCTTCTGACATCTACCCATTCTGACCGTAAGTGTACATTTGCAGTAGACGGACGAAGTACTGAGTTCAAGATACCGTATTATACGGATTTCTTCGGACAGTGGGGCTGGAAAGGGGAAAGTGAAGGATATCTTAAAGACGGTTCTTTCGGATATATTGCTAACCACAAGCACAGCGCACACAAGGGAAATGATTCCTATAATTTCGTTTACCTTTTCAAGGTATGTTTAGATATCGAACCAGGCGCAAGGACTTTGACTTTGCCGAAGGATGCCGGCGTTGCTTTATTTGCTGTAACTCTTACAGACGGAGCATGTCACGATGTCGAGGCTGCAACTGAAATGCTTGTGATTCCAGCACAGACAAAGAAAATAGAATATACTAACCGCACTGTACCATTCTTCAATGAGAGAAGTCAGTGGTAAATTTTAAGATATGAGATATTTGTATGTCATCCTAGCTGCAGTGGCAGCGCTGTTCTCCGGTGTCGTTCAGTCGGAGGCCGCAGAATTCGACAGGAATTCAGCTTACTATTTTGATGGCTCCATATCAAGAGAGGTTCTGGAAAGATATCTTGATAGGTCCGTGACCGCCACGTATCTGCTCGTATCTGGCAGACCGGAAGGATACAGTTTTCCATATAAGGAAGATGATATCAGAATGGTGCACAATGTCGGAGCCAAATTCATCGGAAGAGCCATCCATCGATGGGGTAGTGAAAGTAAACTGACTGATCCTGAATTTATTGGCTTCGCTGAACGTACTATCAAGCAGATGCATGAAAAGGATCCTGACATGATATTTCAGGCCTGTCTGTTTGAGTATGTCAGTGGAGATGTAAATAATGTACCGATTCCGGAGTGGGTTTTTGAAGCATTCGGTCTACCTGTGGAGAAACGAAATTTCCGCAGTGCCGATATGGTGAAGCGTCTTGACCCCAACGCAGAGAGAAGATGGAGCGAAGGTGGCGGTGGTGTCCCGATGGTAAACAATCTGGAGACCAGACTCTGGTTCTACTACCTTGCAAAGATTTATCTCGATATGGGATGTGAGGCTCTTCATCTGGGACAAGTAGAGCTTATTGGCGCAGATGACCCGGGAAAGGAGTATTATTCACAATTGATAGGAATGATTCGTGAGTATGCTGCAAAAACCTCACGCAGACATTATGTGCTTCTGGATGCCCATACTCCATATGGCGGTTTCATCAAGGACGGAGTCAGCCTTCTTGACTTCAATTCTTTCCCTTTGCGAATAAAGGAAGTACCGGAGAAGCCGATGGAAGGAATTCTTGAGGTAGGCTACAGCGACTCTATCTTCAAGCGCAGCAAGGGAGCATGGGCTCCAAGCGGATGGTATGCCGAGAGTCTGCCTTATCTGGTTGAGTTCGATAATTTTGGCACAAACGGTAATCCAGGCGTGGCCAATCTTAATGACCATTGGTGCTGGGGCTATGACGATGTGACCTGGTTTGCAACTCAGTCGCTGGAATACCGCAACAAGTGGCTGTGGTATGCATTTGACTGGCTTCGTGAAACGGATCCTAACGGCCATCTCCAGATGTGTCTTCTCCGTATGGTGACAGGTGAGGTCGGAAAGACTTCCCTTAGATTCTACTTTGCCAATACCCGTAGCGAAGCCTGCCCTATAGGATATTCACAGGAAGAAACCATCAAGGCTATCTGGGATGCAAGATTGGAAAAGAATCCTGCACCTGAATATAAGAGTTATGCTTTCTGGAATCCGGATCTTCCGATGGAAGAACGTCTTGATGATCTGTTAGGACGTCTGAGTCTCGAGGAGAAGGTGCGCCAGATGATTAATGGGGCTCCGGCGATCCCTCGTCTCGGTATCCCTGCATATGACTGGTGGAATGAGGCTCTTCATGGTGTTGCTCGTACTCCGTATAATACGACATCATTCCCTCAGGCCATAGGAATGGCTTCGATGTGGGACGTAGATGCTATGTATACGATGGCACAGTATACTTCAGATGAAGGCAGGGCGATATTCCATGATTCCCAGAGAAAGGGAACCCCAGGAATATTCAAGGGATTGACATACTGGACTCCTAATATAAACATTTTCCGCGATCCAAGGTGGGGAAGAGGTATGGAGACTTATGGAGAGGATCCATATCTTACCGGAGAGATCGGAGCAGCGTTCGTTCGTGGACTCCAAGGCGATGATCCTCGTTATCTCAAGGCCTCGGCATGTGCCAAGCATTATGCTGTTCATAGCGGTCCTGAATGGAATAGGCATACCTTTGATGCACATGTGAGTACTCACGATCTGTGGGATACATATCTTCCTGCATTCGAGAAGCTTGTGACCAAGGCAGGAGTCTCAGGTGTGATGACAGCCTACAACAGATTCCTCGGACAGGCCTGCAGCACCAGCGATATCCTTATGACAGATATCCTGTTCAATAAATGGAATTATCAGGGTTATGTGACATCTGACTGTGGCGCCATTGATGATATATTCAGAAATCATAAGAATTATGATGACGCAGCCTCTGGCTCTGCCGCTGCTGTTCGTCATGGTAACCATTGCGAGTGTGGTGGCGGAGCATATCTTGCACTTCTTGATGCCATTGAAAAAGGTCTTGTTTCTGAAGAGGATATAGATTCGGCAGTCAGGAAGTTATTCGAAATCCGCATGCGTCTTGGTATGTTTGATCCGGATAGCCGTGTGCCATATGCAGACATCCCGCTCTCAGTACTTGAATGTCAGAAGCATCTTGACCATGCTCTTGAGATGGCCCGCAAGTCCATTGTCCTTCTTAAAAACGAGGATGGGCTTCTTCCGCTTGACCGTAAGAAGATCAGAAAGATTGCTGTTATCGGTCCGAATGCCGATGATGAAAAGGGTATGCTTGCTAATTATTATGGATTCCCATCCGAAATCTCTACTGTTCTTGAAGGCATAAGGCAGAAAGCCGGCGATGGAGTTGAGGTTGAGTACCATAAGGGTGTCAATCATGTTGACAACTGGCTTTTCAACTCGGATTATGATTCAGACTGCTTCAGCATTGACGGCCGTATGGGCTTTAAAGTGGACTTCTTCCAGAATACAAGATGGGAAGGTGAGCCGAAGTACTCATGCTATTACGATAAGGTAGATCACCGATGGGGTAACGGCACAGAGATCGGTAATGGGGTGAGAACCAATGATATGTCTGCAGTATGGAAGACTGTATTCAAAGCTCCGCGCACAGGAAAGATATGCTTTGAAGTTTCAGCTGATGATGGTGCTGTTTTCCTCGTGGATGGTAAGACTCCTGAAAGGGTAGGTCTGATAAATGACTATTATGTAATCAATGTCAAGAAAGGACGTACTTATAATCTCGAACTCCGTTACTTCCAGTATGGTGACAATGCAGATGTCAGACTGGATATGGGCCATCTTGAGATGGCTGATCCTCAGAAACTTGCGTCTTCTGTAGATGATGCTGATGTCATTGTCTTTGTTGGAGGACTTTCTCCTCGTCTTGAAGGAGAAGAGATGTCAGTCCGTATCGATGGCTTCCATAGAGGAGACAGGACCACTATAGAACTTCCTGATGTCCAGAGGAAGACTTTACAGGCGTTGGAAGCTACAGGTAAGCCAGTTGTTTTCGTTCTTATGACAGGAAGTGCGGTTGGCCTTGGCTGGGAGTCTGAGAATATTCCGGCTATATTAAACGCATGGTATGGAGGTCAGAGAGGGGGAGAAGCTGTAGCAGATGTTCTGTTCGGCGACTATAACCCGGCTGGAAGACTTCCTGTAACCTTCTACCGCAGGACAGAAGACCTTCCTGATTTTGAGAATTACAGTATGCAGAATCGTACTTACCGATATTTTACGGGTACACCTGTATATCCTTTCGGCTATGGATTGAGCTATACCTCATTCGAATATTCTGATATGGCTGTCAAAGCTATGGAAGATGGTTCTCTGAAGGTTACCGTTACTGTGCGCAATACAGGATCAAGGGATGGAGATGAAGTCGTTCAGGTCTATCTGGCAAACAAGAGGGAATTTACCGCTCCGATACGATCTCTCAAGGCATTTGACCGCATATCGTTGAAATCAGGAGAGTCTCGCTCTGTGGAATTTGTCATTCCGGCCGATGAGGTGACGCTGGTAGATATGTATGGACAGAAGGTTCCTATGGCAGGAGATGTTACAATTTCAGTAGGTGGTGGCCAGCCAGGTTATGGCCAGCCTTATCAGACAACAGTCATAAAATTATGAATCTGAGTACTTTATATATGAAAAAGAATTTGCTTATTTTAGCTTTTGGCATGCTGGCAGTCATTGCCGGATGTGAGGATCCGTTAGTTATACCTCCAGCATTGGAGGAACCGCCGAAGGAGGAAGTTCCTTCTGAACCTGAACCAGAGCCAGAACCTGAACCGGTTCCATATAGTATTCCTGTGGTCCGTCTGACAACAGAGAATGCTGCAGAAATTGTTTCTAAAGAGGACTATCTCAAAGGAACAATACGCATTGAAGACCCGTCAAAGCATTTCTCAGGCGTGGATCTATATGAAGGAACAATGCGTATTAGGGGAAGAGGTAATTCTACGTGGGGCATGCCTAAGAAGCCGTATCGCATAAAACTTGACGAAAACGCTTCGCTCTTCGGCCTGGCTCCAGAGAAGGATTGGGTATTGCTTGCCAACTATTCCGACAAGACCTTGATGAGGAATATCATAGCGATGGAACTTTCCAGAATCTGTGGAATGAAATGGACACCGACCTTGATAAGTGTCGATGTATATCTCAATGACGAATACATAGGCGTATATACTTTCACGGAGCATAAGGAGGTAGCGGACGGCCGTGTCGAGATCGATATAGTTGGAGAAGAAGATAACGGAGGCGAGGTGCTCACAGGAGGCTATTATCTGGAAATTGAAGAGGCGATGGATGAAACCACATGCTTCAAGACAAGGTTTGATACGCCTGTCATGTTCCAGGAACCTGCAGAACCGACACCGGAGCAGTTGGAATATATCAAGGATCTTATGGACAGGTTCGAGCAATCTGTGGAGGATATCCAGAACAAAAGGGACTATATCCGCTATCGTGAGTTGTTTGATATACCGTCTCTTATAAATTATTATATAATCAAGGAAATAGCAAAGGACCCTGACGGAAACATCAGAAAGAGTACCTTCATCACTAAGGAGAGGGGACAGAAGATGGAGATGTATCATGTATGGGACTTTGACATTACCATGGGTAATTGCAACTATACCGGATTTGAGAAGCCTGACGGATGGCAGATGAAGGGAGCAAAATGGTACAATAAGATGTTCCAGGATCCTTCCTTTGTCAAGGAGGTAAAGGACAGATGGAATGAACTCTATCCTCAGATCAAGGCTGTTCCTTCGTTTGTGGAGTCTCAGATTGAGCTTCTTGACGGAGCACAGGACCGTAATTTCGAAAGGTGGGATATCCTTGATAAATATGTATGGCCTAATGCTGTATGGCTTGGCTCATATGAAGCTGAAGTTGAATTCCTGCTTGACTTCTACAATCGTCGCATAGAGTGGCTGAATCAACAGCTGAATGCTCTTTAATCGCATGATAGCTGGCTGTAAGTCCTATATTTTCTTCGATATTCTGAACCAGTTTGTCTGTTGTTGTAAATATTTTTATTTTTGTTTCTAGGTAGGATTACAAAAATTAATGACAATAACCATGAAAAGATTGCTTTATTGTGCTATCGTACTTTTTGTTGCGATGGCATGCGGCAGGCAGACGACCGATCAGCCTGCGGATCCACAGCTTCAGTTCAATAAAGACGGAAAATTCAAGATCGTACAGTTTACCGATACTCATCTGTCATATAACAATCGCGAATCATTTGACAAGTCTGTCGATGTGGTGATGTCGATTGTAAAGGCGGAGAGTCCTGATCTCGTGGTATTTACAGGAGATATAGTCACTTCGGCACCCCTCGGAGCGGGTATTGACAATCTTCTTGCTCCACTTGATGAAATGGGTGTGCCGACATTGTATCTTTTAGGAAATCATGACCGTGAAGATGAACTTCCGGCTTGGGAGATTGCGGAGGTTGTAACAGCGCATAGTTCTATTATCAATACAATGCATAGCGGCAATCTGGATGATGTCGCTCTCAGGTTGATGTCTTCAAAAGGCGACAAGGTTGCTGCTGTTGTATATGGGTTCGATTCCAATGACTACACAGTTGTGCCTGACCACTGGGATTACGGATGGATATCTCATTCTCAGATTGATTGGTATCGCAGCAAGAGCGCAGGATTCACAAAGTCTAACGGAAACCTTCCAGTTCCTTCATACGCGTATATGCATATCCCTATCTTGGAATATGCTGAAGCAAGCAGGGATGGTCATCTGATCGGAAGGGGCTTCCATAGGGTCGCAGGGCCAGAAATCAATTCCGGACTTCTGGCAGCTATGGAGGAATGTGCGGATGTACATGGAATCTTCTGTGGCCATCTTCATGGTTTTGACTCTGTTGCCAAATTAGGTGCCGTCGCGCATGTATATGGACGTTGTACAGGTGACGGACATCCGGATAGAGGTGGTAGGGTAGTCGAACTGACAGAAGGTGACTATGGCTTTCGCACATGGATCCGTGAATGGGACGGTGACGTCGTGCAGGAGTATACATATGAGTATCCGGTGGATTATAGACTCAGAGCAGCTTCTCCAGCAGAGGGTAAGGAACACGGTGTTAAAGTGACAAAGTATACCGGAGTTACATCTTTGGAGGATATCGAGACAGCTGGTGTACCTGTGTCGACTGAGATCGTGGAGCATCCGAGGTCGTACGGCAACGAGCCGCAGAATACGGGTTTTGTATACGAAAGTATGCTGTATGTTCCTGAAACCAGCCTCTGGACTCTCCATATCATGGCAGACGAGCATGGCTCATTCACTATAGATGACTTCACATTCAATGATACTGACTGGCATAGAGGTCTTAAGAGAGTTTATCTCGAGAAGGGTTATCACCCTATAAAGATAAAGGTATTTACTGACGGCTTCCATGTGATGCGACTTCAATGGAAACCTCAGGACGTGGATCTTCTTCGAGAGATTCCTGTCGAATATTTCTATGTAAAATAAAAAGAATCAGGGTGTGCCGCCGGCACACCCTGATTTATTGAATATCAAGTTGATAGTTCTATTTTAGAGATTTGCAAGGCACTCTGTTACATTCTTCTCGATACGAGCCTGAATGTCATTGCCCTCAGCTTTCTCGAACTTCTCGCCGACAATGTTCTCGTAAAGCTCGATATAACGCTCTGTGATGCCGCTGATGATCTCCTCAGTCATTTCTGGAACCTGCTGGCCCTCCTGGCCCTGGAAGCCGTTTGCCATGAGCCACTCGCGGACGAACTCCTTTGAAAGCTGCTTCTGCTTCTCGCCAGCTGCAAGGCGCTCCTCATAACCCTCTGCATAGAAATAACGCGATGAGTCTGGAGTATGAATCTCGTCCATGAGGTAAATCTGTCCGTCTTTCTTACCGAACTCATACTTTGTGTCAACGAGGATGAGACCCATCTTCGCTGCAATTTCAGTTCCTCTCTGGAAGATTGCGCGTGTGTATGCCTCGAGCTGCTCGTAATCCTCACGGCTTACGATACCCTGAGCGATGATTTCCTCTTTAGAGATATCCTCGTCGTGACCTTCTGCCGCCTTGGTTGTAGGAGTGATGATAGGCTGTGGGAACTTCTGGTTCTCAACCATTCCCTCTGGCATTTCAACGCCACAGATGGTA
>JAEIGA010002382.1_pt1 | contig 29995 bp, 28 predicted proteins | sample 9270691 | NCBI WGS metagenome assembly JAEIGA01 (sample SAMN17057246, study PRJNA624740) | gut metagenome | biome: biome; isolation source: fecal sample | host: Bos grunniens | place: China: Xizang | collected 2019
TTCCCGGATGCATATCCCTTGCACAAGTAATAATAATGTTGGTTCATATAGATTGATTGGTTTCAAATCCCTTTGATGCACTGCGTCAAAGGGATTTTTTAATGAAATCTGCCCAGAAATATAGCTAAGTGGGAGTTCCCTATAATTAGAATAATATCACCACTCGCACGGCAACTCATAACTCAAAAAGGTTCCCCTCATGAACCTTTTTACCCACCACACTCATTTTCCGTTCACCGTTCTTATTTAAAGAACGCTTTCATCATTTCTTTGCTTCAAACTTAAACGGCAGAGAATATGAAAGACGAAAAATTTGTCAAAGCATCCGAAGATGCATACTATAGTTTAAACCTCAGTGAATTCCCCAATTTTCACCAATCCGGGAACATCGAGGAAATGCGGGCACGATATTACGGCAAGGATGCCTATTTAGCCCAGGCTGGTAATTTCATCTATCACGTAGACGAAGATACGTTTCATGCAGTCAAAGACTATGATTTCATTCGTCAACAACCCGAATGGCTACAAGAAGTCAGCAAGACTTTAGCTGATAGCAAAATCCAACAACAAGCTTCACTCTATATAGGAAGCCCTCATTCACAGACTGTCATATCGTTATCCATACAGGCAGACATGATGCGGAAGATGTTGGAACAAATAGACAAGTCCGTAACCGAAGCAAGACTGGCCGGTCCTAATGCAGAGGGAGAGATGTACGTAAGCTGCAAATTCAATGGCGAACACAAGCTGATTTCACTTACACAAAACGATAAAAAGTCTTTGTTGGACCTCCTGACCAACGAAAGAGATGCCAAGCTTAAGATGATTGCTGCTCGTGAACTTGCCGAACCTCTTTTCAACTCTGTGGGCAAAGAAGTCGAGAACAATCAAGAAAAAACGTCCGTTTCCACATCCAATGCAATGGACGATGACCATATTTACTTGACAGCAAACAAGATAAGTGCGGTTCTCGAAAAGTTCTACAGCCTGCACGAAGCCGACGAACTCACACGCATCATTATGAATCCCGAAAGTGACGTTGAAGAGGTCAAAGTATGCATGGAGCGAATCCGTCAGCAGAAAATCAACGATGAAATGTTGGACCACATTACCGATGCCTGGTTAACTCCAGGTAGTGATGGCAAAGTCTTCATAACCGCCACTATAGACAATTGGCTCATGAGAAGCAAAGAATTGAATGAAACTGATGCGCAGGACATGTCATCGGTAGACAGGGGATTATTAACCGAAGCCGAGTTTAAAGATATGGTCAAGGACCTTGCCTTGTCATATTATAAGGACGAACTCAGCCAAAAAGGAAATCAGGAACACGTAATACCAGAAGAACAGCAGACGGTGACCAAGGAAGACCTCCGTACCTTTAATAACCTTGAAAAAACACTGCAACAGAAGTTTCCGCATGGACTGATACTCAATATTCCGGATGTGACGGTAGATGATATCTATTCTTATGTACAGTTCGGACATTTTCGGTCAGAGGACTTTAAATTCGCAGGTGTAGGTGAGTTTGTACCGGAAAGCGAATATTTGAAAACGGATGTACGTCTGTCAAATGAAGAGCTTACTAAACTTCATCCAGACATGGATTCCTACTACGACGAAGAATACCAGTATTTAATCAACGATTTGGATGCAGCCGATGTCTATCATGCTGAGACTTCAAAGCTTATGCACAATCATCCGGACCTGATGGGTGCCAAGTTCAGCATGTATGGCAACGAACCGGCCAAGTATATGCATATCGAAGGTAATCCGTTAAGCAGTAGCATCGCCTGGGTACTTCAAAAGCCGACTATCACAACTCAGGAACTCAAGGACGTGCTTAGAAGTCCTGACAGAGCTCAGGACATACTGGATGAACTGAAGTCAACGGAACCGTTGGAATATGATAAGAACCGTATAGCCAAAATGAACTTGCCGGAAGGCTTGGATATGAAGTATAACGATAATAAGATGTATTTCTTCCAACGGGGTATATTGGGTTATGCCGAAGTCGACCGGATGCGGGGAGTGACCTATAAAGGTGAAACCATGTACCGTGAAGCCCAAGACTATATCAATAATTTTGTCAGCAACAACAATTTGAAAGTCAAAAACAAGACCTTCTTTTCGACACCAGGTATTAATAGTGAGAAACGGGCATATCTGGATACCATGAAGGATAAGCTGGTGAAGATTGATATTGAAAAGGACATTTATGGACGTACCTTATATACATCAGGTACAGCCGTCATGTCCGAAGGCGATATGCAGCATTTACAGGATATTACTGGTCGAGTCACCAATGCTAATATTTTTGGTATGGACAAACCCATGGTACGCTGCAAGATAGATGGTGAGCAGCAGTCCGGTCGTCCCCTTACAAAATCAGATATTATCCGTATGGGGTCCTTCATGTCCAATTCTGAAGCCATGAAAGGTTTCGCCCTATCCATGGCCGTAAAATATTTCGCTACCGACTTGTATGATAACCGCGAACAACAGCAATCCAAGGGAATGGGACGATAACTTCCCTTTCCCAATGTTTTCCATTTCTCAACATTCACAAATCCGCAACTATGAAAGAAGAACTTCCATTACAGACCATTCTCCAGACACGCCAAACAGGTAAGTATATTTACGTACAGGCATTCAGTTATGAAGAAGCTCAAAAGTGGTTCAACGACAACATCATCCAACCGGGTATCCCGGCAGAAGATATCCAGGTAGAGATAGGCGAGAATGACCGGATTTCAGTCATCCGCGTCGAAAATATCGAGGATGAAGATTTGACGTTTTTACATCCCGAATCCAATGCATGGCTTCTGAAAGATGCCCTGACGAAAGGCTATGACTACAACTCTGGCAGCTATGTGTTTACCATGGTAGACTTTCATATCCGTACACACCAGGTACCGGCACCGACTCCGAACGATGCCCTCCGGTTAATCGAAGAAGGCAAGTACATTTTGGACGAAAATATAGAAGAGGTACATGCCCATGAAGTACTTTCCTGTAGAGATGATGTCCGAATGGTCATCGATGGCGAAGTCATAGACATTCATTCCGAAGAAGACCTCGCAGAAGAATTGCAGAAGCAGTATCCCGAGGGAGTGGAAGTGCTGCTCGAATCCGAAAGCGTAGAGAACTTGTTGAAATACGAGACCAGCGACGAAGAGACGGAATGGATAGCCGTTAAAGGAATGATTGATGCGGATGCGGATTCACGAATGGCGGGTGCATACGGCAAACTGGATGCCAAGTTGGTACTGACTCCGGACGATTACGATTTATTGGAAGCATGCGACCAGACATATTACTCCGATGAACTCAGCGATTGGGGGTTGGATGCGGGAATGAATGCTACCAGCGTCATGCTTTCCACCGATGACTGTCTCAAGGATGCACGCATTCAAGCCGGCGTGTGTCCGGCCATGTTACACTGCCTGTATATCAACGGACAGCCATACAGCAATATCATGAAGATGATACACGACCATCACATTACAGATGATGACCAACTGTTGCATCTGCTGAATACGGAATTCATCACTATGCAACCTGAATGGTTACAGAAAATAGCTAAGGATGCTGCGCGTCCCGAAATACAGAAGTTCTGGGTAGAAAAGATGGGGCCGGTCTATAAGGAAGAACGTACCATGTTCGACAAGACCATGGAACAGGCTGCCAAAGAAAATGGATATGAATCACTCGCCGACTATAAAAGAGATTGCGAATGGAGTAAGAATCCTTCACCGCAACTGGTAGAAAAGATGGCACGCGTACAACAACGCTGGCATGAACTCTACCAACCATACAGAAATAAGTCCCAAGAGGTAGCAGTCAAGAAGGAACAGCTCGAGCACTCATTGATGAAGAACTTTATCAGTCGCTTTAACGACAGGCAGAGACAGATGGTATCCGAAGTCAAGGTCATCCAACGTGGTAGCAACGACTTTGCCGTCCGATGCAAGCTGAACGGCGAGCAACAGTCCGGACGCATCATTAGCAAGGAAGATGGCGAAAAAATCGTGCAGAGTACCAATAAGGCCGAAACCTTGAAAGAGATAGCAGGCAAATATTTCCGCGAAGAAATTGCCGGAACATTTGAACGGACACGTGAACAGGCGAGGCACAGATAATTAGTTTTGATTAATCAATAACATGAAGGATATGAGAAAACCTGTTTATCTATCCCCTAATCAGTTGCATGTCGAATTACTGACGCGTCTGGAAGACCGGAAAATCCAGCAGGAATTCGACAAACATATAATTGCAGTTTGGGATGCAAAGCTGCCGGAGGATGAAGAGCATAAACAATTGGAGGAAATTCTTCAAGCGAAATATCGGAAAATCCTATCCATTACCCGACCTAGAATGAATCAGACGGATGTACACAGCTATCCGATTCTTTCACCATCGGAGTACCTGGAGAAATTGGGAACAATGGATGAAAGAAATGCCGTCGCTTTCAAGAGTACAATAACCGCTCCCGTTACCTTTACCCGTCATGGACAACCACACGTGGTTAATGTGGACTATAACCTGGCACCGTTCCTGCAACGCCTTGCCGATTCCGGTTACGGTACAGGACAGAGCGATTCGGGTACATTGACGGACCACCCAAACTACCGGTATGTACAAGATTGCAAACAAGGTTTATATACCAAAGGCGAATGCATCTACTTCAACAAACAGGGTAGTGGGGCATATTTGACCTTCTGGAAGCCCGAAGCAGAAGCTGTCAAAGAAGCCGGTGATGTCATCTGTACTCAAGAACAGATAGATGACATACGCCATATAGCTTCAGAACAAGGATGGATTGTCGAAGATACTGATATTTTCTTTCAACCGTCCATCAGACTAGGATTACCGTTTACTTACGACGGATGCAGTAAGGCAGAAATCCTCAAAGAAGCGAGTGACCGTACCAATGAGGCGTTCCCCGGTCTCTATCAAAAAGATTTTCTTCGATGGCTCGAAGCTCGCACACCCATCGAACATCAGGTGTGGAAAGAGCATAAAGGGGTGGTCATGTATACCGATGAAATGATTCTCTCGCGTTGGGAGAAGTTGACCGCCGCACTCGAAGCCGTGTATAAGAAACGACTAATTCTGACAGAAGAAAAAGAGAGACAGGAACGGATGTTCGCACGAATCACCGATGTGACTATCTTCCCCGGAGGAGACGGCTATTGGCGTATCAAATGCAAGATTGACGGTAGAAGCCGGATGTCCGAACGGATAGCGGACCATGAGATGAAGGCCATCAACAACGGTACTCCCGCTAAAGTCTTTGCGGCACAGAAATACGAAGAGGTACTCAATGCTCCACAAGAAGAACTTTCCAATGGACTGAAAAGATGAAATCGAAGAACACCATATTTTCCCCCGTCATCAAATGGTCAGGCAGCAAACGCGGCCAGGCCGATGAAATCATAACCCGCTTCCCCAAACGGATAAAGACCTATTACGAACCCTTCCTGGGTGGCGGCTCCATCATGCGGGCCGTCATGCAGTCCGATATACAGGTAGACCGTTTTGTATGTAGTGACCTGAACGCGGACCTCATAAAGCTCTGGCAGCACATCAAGGACTATCCCGAAGAATTGGCCGACCGATATGAAGAGCTCTGGAAAGGCTTGAATGACAAGGATGATGACAAGTCCCGTAAGATAGTGTACTACAACAGCATACGAAAACGGTTCAACGAGGACCGCTCATCGGCAGATTTTCTGTTTCTATTGCGTACCTGTACTAATGGGATGCCGCGTTATAATAGCCGGGGTGAGTTTAACACATCCTTCCATATCACACGGGATGGCATACATCCCGAAACACTGCGTTCCATTATCCATGAGTGGAGCCGTTTACTGAATATAAGGGACGTGACGTTCATTGCTTGCCCATACGAAGAGATTCAAACTGAATCAGGGGACTACCTGTATCTGGACCCGCCGTATGCCGCCACCAAGGGTATGTACTATGGTGCGATAGATAACGAGGCTTTTTTTTATTGGCTTGACAGTCAAGAAGCCAATTATGCTTTGTCCTTTGACGGCAAGTGCAAGGATATGGATTATACTTATGATGTGCCGGAATATCTGTATGACAACCATATCTATCTCCGGTCTGGCAACAGTTCCTTTCGTAGAGTTACCGGACATTCACGGGATTCTGTAGTGTACGAATCATTATACGTCAAATCTCAAAAAAAAAGTAATGAAAGATAAGTTTATATATGACCCGCATGATTTGAGCGGAGAAAAAAAAGAATTTACGCTCAGCTTCAGCCATTATACGTTCCGTTCGGCAGCAAGGCAATGGGATAAAGAAACAAAAGAGTGGAAGAATCCGGTTAGGGTAGGTATCATGCTTCTGGCAGAAAAGAAGGGTGAAACCCCATCCCGGAATATCAACATAACGGTAGCTACTACCTCTTTCCCTCCGGGACAAAAACCGGATGTTATCCGTATGAATACCCAGGATGCCGATGGCGATTTTGTAAGACAACTCATTGACCAGAAGTTCGCCAAGTATATCAGCGAAGGCGTTGAGCGGCAACAGGATTATCCCGGTTCCGAAATAGAAGAATTCCCCTGGGTACGCATAGACGTGACCGATTTCTATAACCGGTATATGAAAGAACATGAGCAGATGGCCATGGATAGTTCCATATCCCATGTGTTCCAGTGTCAGGGACAGATAATGAATGGCAAGGACCCGGCAGATTACATGAAATGCCGCATCGGGGGTATCGAACAGAAACCGCAATGGTCAGGCATTACCGGACGTAAATTCTTTGAAGTTGCATCCCTGTATCCTGACTGTCGCTTCCAATTGAATGAAATGGCACAAGAAGCCTTCCAGAAACAGCTTGAAACTTACAAGCAGGCTCAACAGCGTGTGACGGATGCTACTATCGTGTTCAATCAAAAGATGGGTTGTCACTACCTCCGTTGCAAGATTGACGGCGAACAACAGCTTATGAAAGAGGTGGGACGGTTGGATATCAGCGACTATCAGATTAGCAAGGATATCCATGCTCTAGCAGCCAAATATTATGAGAAAGAACTGGATACCGGCATGAAACGGTCACAAGGCAGAAGCCTGTAAATGTAAAACCAATAAAAAACATATCATGAAACAAAATGCTACATACTTGTATGCGGACGGTGTACACAGCCGCAAGCAGTTGCATAACCTGCTGGAAGCAGCCGGGTTTACGGTATCTGAGGACACGTTCTGTAACCTTGAGATGAAGGAGGACGGCAAGTATGCCTATGTGCTTTTCCGCATGACGGACGGTAATGGTCTGACAGGTCTGTCTGAAAGGGATGCGAATGAGTCCGTTTTTGACGGGGTCTTCCAACGCTTGGCCAACGTATTGGGACAGCGTTTCCTGTCTGACATCGAAGTCACCGACAAAAATCCGCTGACCGAAGGTTCACAAAAAGGAATTGCCTATGTCAAGGCACATATTGCCGGTATCCCGATGGCAACCAAGGAATTCGGCGGACATCTCTTCAATTCCTATGTACAGGGTATCATGACTGAAAAGGACATTGCCGCCAGACTCTATTATCCCGACATGCTCAAGATGCATAACGAGTTGCACCGCGAAGCCTTGAATGCGGCATCGTCACAGAAAAAGGCGAGTACTGTACCTGCGGATGCAGAAACCACCCGTTTCATCTACGTCCAACAGCAGGCACACGAACACGATTTGCTCCTTCGAATTACTGATGTACGGGTGTACCGTAACCCGCAGAATGCCACAAGTACCGAATTCCGCATGCGTTGCCGCATTGACGGCGAACAGCAGATGGGCAAGGTCCTTACTGCCGCACAGGTCGAGAACCTGGCCAACGGTGAAGACAAGACACGCATGGCGGCCAAGGTTTTTGCAGACGAACTTAGCAGAGAAAACTCACGCAAACAGCAACAGGGAATGGGCCTTTAAAGCCTTTTCCCTATTGTTCAACCATTATCGAAAAATACATGCAAACTCAACAGCGAAGATGCCCGATATCACAAGAATGGATGAACCGATACTACCGCTTTGACATACCGTCGCTTTGCCAAAGATTTATTCGATACTGGGCAGAATATACAGAAAAGCAGGGGGAGATGGCTTCATCTATAACAATACATAAGCTGTCAACATAAAGATAAAATATATTTTAATTTAAGCCGTTTATTTAGCTTTTATTTAAAATATATTTTATCTTTGTCGCATGATAGAATTAAAATTCCACGAGAAAGACAATGCTGCGTTAGTCCGCGAAATGGGCAGACGATTTAAGCAATATCGTATCAGTTATCGCTTGACTCAACAAGATGTAGTTGACCAAACAGGTATGAGTAAGGTTACACTCTCCAACTTTGAGAATGGGAAATTAAACAATCTTACATTGGCTCATTTTATGGGTTTGATGAGAGTACTTGACAGATTGGATTGGGTCGATAATCTTTTGCCCGAAATTCCTATATCTGCCTACGAGTTGGATAAAATTCAGAAAAAACAGAAAAAAAGAGTAAGATATAAAAATAATATAAATTCAGGACCAAGCCTTTAAAAATGAATGAGGAGAACCAACAGGCTCTCCTCATTCATTTACCGGCATTGGCTGGTATAAATTGCACGGCATGATAATCCACTCCGTAATAAGGAATGGAGTTAGTCTGGTCCAGATAAACATCGTCAATCACGATTTCCCCTTTCATGTACCGTTCGTACAAGTCAGGACGATTTGTCTTGACAACATTCATATCCACCGTAAACTTGCTGACTTCGGTCTTTTGTGGAACCGAACAGCTGCATAACAGACAACTGCCTAAAACTACTGAAAATAATTTTTTCATAACCAAAAATCTTATTGAAACAAAGGTATAATAGGGCCGTTCATTTTTTAGGAACGCATGCATAATTCTCATACTCAACAGCAAATTATAATCAACAATGGGGAAAAGAAGTGGGCACAGGATTGAATTTATTTCGCAGTTTTACATAAAAACATTTGTGTAATTCAAACATTTTCACTATATTTGTAGTAGATAAAAAGAAATTATGATAACAGCATGCATACATACTCAAATCCGGACGGTAAATGTTCCTTGTGATAATGACCGCAACAAGGCAATCGCCGCATTGCAACAATCTGTGTTTGACCTTACTAAAGAAGACGGCAGATGTAAGTTTGTTGTGTCCGAATGGGGCACAGAGGTCTATTCATGGGAATACCAACCGACATTCCGGGAAGAAAAGAAGAAGGTTGTAGTAAAAAAGGAACCAGAATATTGTTACGGTTACGTAATCTATATTCTTCTTAACGGAAAGGAACTTGATTATGACAATTTTTATGCAGAGGGACAATATTTTAATTTGGCTGTTCAGGCTCATGAATTTATGAAGGAGAGGGGTTACAGTCGGTACGATTATAAGTTGGTCTATGAATATGGAGCGTCCTCTATAGACGGGAAACATGATTATGGATTTGGTCTGGGATTTACCAAAACTGAGGCAATAGAAAAACTAAACCAGTCGCTTTCCTATTATAATCTTCAACTGAAGAACGGTCAAATCAGAGAAATATAACCAATAATGAATGAAAATAAGGAGGAATAAATATGACACCTAAATATTATGTAAAAGTTAATCAACCGGGACAAGAAGAATCATTTAAATACGATTTTGAGACTACCCGAAAAGCGGATTACACCAAATTTGCAAAGGAAGAGCTGAAAAAAGGAGCTGAAAGCGTAGATATATATGCGTCCTATACTCCAGAGATAGACAAGGGAACCGGTTTTGCATACGTCAATACCTTTTACCCGGAAGATTTCAATATCAAATAATAGACCCATGGCAAAGTATTATGTAACATATAGCGGTTGCCAGGAACGTATTTACGAATCCGATAAACTCAATGACTGCATCCGCAAAGCAAAGCAAATTGTGGATGAAGAAGGTAAGGACACTTATGTCCGGACAGAGGGTAAAGCGGAATTCCGTTCATACAGCGTAAAAACCTATTCAAGTCCAAGAATGAAGCATCCCCGTCTCATCAAGGACGACGAAGGCTGTATCTGTGCAGACATACCCTCTTATAAGAATAATGGTCGTGATACCTCCGCACGATATAACTTTGACAAGAATATCCTGGTCATTGCCGGCAAGACCATCGAAAAACACCCAAAATTTAAGAATATAGACAAGTTCGAAAACTGGGTGTCCACCTACTTTGCCCAAGGCAAAGACGGCTATGACCCGGACAAAAGAAATGAATGATTGAATATTCATACAGATTGATTGATGACAAGGGAGGCTCCCGCACAAGGGATGACCTCCCTCTTTTTTTTCCTTTTGTTCCCTTTCCAGCATCTGCTGAATAATAATTATACAACCTACCTTCCTTTCACTTAAAAACCGTATATTTGTAACGGTAAACAATTAAGATAATGGATTGGTCAGAAAAGAAAAAGAGGCTGCTAGCCGTTAAGGACGGAGAAGAGTTCGAAACCGTCATGCGCGAAATTCTGGATGAAAGCTTCATGCAGAAACCCGAGTTCAAAAAATACATGGAAGAAGAAGTCACACTCGAAGAATTTCTGGACGAAGTGTTCGGTCAAGAAAACGATGACAATGCAGATGTTGAATAAAGAATTCACGAATTCTATCAACATTTGACCGCAAATATTTAATTTTGTGACGATTGTTAATTATTGAGGTTGCGCCCGACACGGATGAAGGGTAAATGATTATGATAAAGAAAATATCAATGGTTATTTTTGTTATGGCATTGGCAATAATGGGTTTTACCGGATACAAAATATATCAGAAACATACAAGAACAGAACAGTTTTTAGTAAAAGCAAAAGAAATGCAGCAGAAAGCCGATGAAGCTTTCAAAAGCGGACAGAATGGTCAGGCGAAGCTCTATCTCGACTCTTGTAATTATTATCTAAATTTAATAGAAAAAGTTAGTGGTTCAAGATAACGCAAACAAATCCAACCAGGTAGCTGCCAGAATATACCTTCCACAAGAAGACCCGATGCTCCCAGTGAAGACGCTATGGTTCGAAGCGGACCATTGGGTTACATTGTATGCACAGTTGGACCAGGAGTTGGTAGACAGAGTTATAGATTCTGTACGGATGGATATATACACCCGGTGGAACGACAGCCTGCACCAGGAGAAGGACTGGACCTCAAATGGGAATATATACCTCACGAAAGACGGCATGAACCCTCGTACTTTATTGTACGAATATACCCACCTTTGGTTCAACGCCATGCAGGTGGCTAATCCCGAAAATAGCATCCGCTTTTCTTGGGCTATGGTCATAAAACCACTATATTTGTAGTCAAATAAACAAAATGAAGAACACCATGGAATTAGTAAGATATAAAGACCATACCTACCAAGTGCCGAAAGTATTGAAGAATGCTCCGTATCAATTCATGAGTCTTACACTTTGGATGGACGGACTAATTCCATATCCACAGGACGAGAACGGATTGCGTATAGAGAACAACCCGGACGGGAAAGGTAGTATCGTGTTCTGTATGGAACATGCAGATATTGCCTTGCTTGACAGTGGTGTTTGTCAAGCCTTGATATATCGTGATGAAGTGTCAGAACCGATTTGGCGTATCCCGTTGGACAGAGAGCATTGCGAAATCCTGCTGAAGTCAGGTCCTGACAGATGCAATTTCATATTTAAGACACCAGTGATGGAATGGGTGCCGGACGGATATTTTGTTGTCTTTACCAATATTACTACGCAATATGGTTATGAAGAGATAATGAGCTGTAGCGAGGTCTCTTTTGTGATTGACAACTATACACCAAGTTATCAGGCAAGCAAAGAATGGAAAAACATCGAAACTGTTTCTGTTACATGTGAAGACGGTGAATATCTCGTTCCGGCAGAAAGTGGTGAAGAACGTGCAAATATCTACAGTATAAACATTGATGATGAATACGGTGATAACATTCGACTCATAGGTGGTGAAAAGAAGTCTTTACGTATAGAGGCAAATTTCGATAAAGAAGATGAATATATCGATGTATTGATAGGATTATATCGTGTAGGAGAGAAGAATCCTTTATGGACAGTGCGTGAAATGATTCCAACAATAGAGAATGTTGATGTGAACACCTGGGTGCTTGACCTGACACCTGGTCGCTATTTTATCCTGTTGAGCAAGGTTGATGTCCCTGGAGGTGTATGGATACCTTTTACTCATCTCGGTGATTGTCTGCGTCACGATTTTACAATAATTCCGGACGGGAACGGCCTTACACATCCGGTCATTGAGAGTGGGGTTGTAACTCCATTGACTTCCGATATTTATGAAGTCTATATGAACGAAGGGTATGTAAGCGCACCTTGTGCAAAAATTGAGTTGACGTTTGGCGAGCCGTTTGATGCCACCAACAATATAATCTGTGTCCGTTGTTACGATGAATCGGGTGAATGGATAGCAGAATGTGATGATGCAAGGAATGGCGAGAAAAATATACTAGAATGTTTTACACCGTTTGTAGACGGTAATTACCGTATGGAGATTACCCATAACGGAGCTTTGTTCAAACAAGGTCATTTTACTATCGAAAACGGACAACCTTCAAATGTCTCAATACATGATTAAGAAGAATAAAAATAAAAGAGCATAACAATAAAAAGGGAACCGACATGGGAGGGCACTGAAAAAGTGCCCTCCCATTTTGCGGGGCTATTTAATTTACAACAATAGGGGATACAAACTGTCAATCAATAACTTACACTCAAATATACTGCTCTAAAACTTGCACAATTCGCTGATTTTCACTATATTTGTAATATCTAAAGATAGGGACTTTATCCACTTCTATTACTAACCCGGCAACCCTAGCCGAAAAAAAACAATCAATTATGAAAAGACTCCTTGTTTTTATTCCTGTGACCAAATTTTATAGGAAATCGGCCCATTTGAACATATTGGGTTCATTCAAACTAAAAGAAATTCACTTTTCCGGGACGCATCGATAAAAATTCAGTAATTTTGTACCGAGAAATAATCCCGGTACCATGAAGAAGTTTTTTATTATCATAATATGCCTGATGACATGCATCCCACAAATGGATGCACAGACCAAATCGCAAGTCATCTCCGACATTACCTACACGATGGATGACTTCGCATCAGACTTGAGCTTTGTGAATGAACGTCACGATTTCGCGGCATCAAACATCCAAAGCATCAGTCATATGTTCGGTTCAGCGGATTACTTCATGTACAACAACATACAAGTACAATCCTTCCGTAAATGGCTCGAAGAATACTGTTTCCAGGTACTGAACAAAGAATACGTCGGACATGAGCTGGAAATCATTGAAAAAACCGTTAGAAAGGTAGATGAAGACGAAAAGAACGATAAACGATACCGTTTCGATGCCTTTTTGACACGTAGTTCTAACCGTTCTGTGAACGATAAGGTAAAGGTCACATTCATTGTCGAATGGAAAGGGGAAGGTAAATATGTATCCATTCTGGAAATAAAAGGCAAATGGTACAATATGGTTAACAGGACACCAGATGAGAACAGAAACGGTACAATCACGGAGAAACAGCAATATCTTAAAATAGAGGATGAAGACAATGGTTGGGCTTGGTGGCAATTTTTATTGGCCGTACTCATCGGTATTCCGGTGCTGTTTTTCCTGATAGGTTTCTTTAAAGGTGTTTATAATGCTTCCAACAAGAAGCAGACAGCGAATAAGGATAAGGTGGAAAATTCATCCGTTGCATCCAGTGCAAAGGTTCAAACTGCGAAACAAAGACCTGTAGAGGAAATTGTAAACAAAAAACCGACAACATCGAATCATGATAATTCGAAATCAGCATCCGATACGACTGAAAAGGAATTAACAAATACCAAGACGGGACAGAAACAGATTGATTCGCAACCGGCACATAGTGTTCAGGATGATGCAGAAACACTCTATGAACAGGGTATTAAATACTTGCAAGGCAACGGTATAAAAAAAGATACAAAACAGGCTTTAGAACACTTTTCAAAATCACATGTATTGGGATATCCCAATGCCACCTATATGTTGGCATATTGCTATTATCAAGGGTTAGGTACGTTTGAGAACAAAGAATTGGCTTTGCAATTCTTTCACAAAGCGGAAAAGACTGGGCGGGTTCCTAACGCAGCATACTATTTGGGAATTTGTTACGAAGAAATACAACAGTATCAGACAGCGTTCAGATGGTTTAAAGAAGCGGTTGCCAATGGGGTCACAGAAGCTCATTTGAAAGTAGGCAGATACTATGAAACTGGACTAGGAGGCTGGAAAAATGAAGGTAAGGCTTTCCAACATTATAGTGATGCTGTGTATCACGGGTATGCCGAAGCCGAATACCATCTGGGACGTTGCTATTACGACGGTATAGGTACACCCAAAAATTTGAATAAAGCTCTCAAGTGCTGGCGCAATGCCGAAAGCAAAGGTTATACCGAAGCTATATATCGCATGGCTTTGCATTATTCACAAGAAGCCGAAAAATCTGACGATTTCAGAAAAGTTTCTGTTTTTCTTAAGAAAGCGGCTGAATATTTCAAAAAGGCGGCAAATGAAGGGCATGTCGAAGCTATGTACCATCTGGCTGAGTGCTATTATACCGGACAGGGGCTACCGCTGGATTACGGACAGGCAGACCGTTGGTACGCGCTGGCAGCTGAGAATGGTAACACTGATGCCATGTACAAGCAGGCTCTGCTCCTTTATAACATATCGAAGGATACACAAAAAGCCGTAATCATCTGGAAAAAAGCAGCTGATTTGGGACACACCGAATCTATGTATAGCCTCGCTCAACATTATGTCGGTGACCGCACCAACAGAAACAATGTCCAAAAAGCTTTGGAATATTATTCTAAAGCGGAAAAAGCAGGTCATAACGGGGCAAAGAGAGCTTTACAGCAATTGAATCAGGAACTCTACAAAGCAGACACAGCAAAACCCAGCAAACAATTTGCTAAGCAAGAGACAGATACTTCTGCACAACCAACCAAGGATTCAACAATTGAATCACCGTCTGCAAAGACTGTCTCTGGCAGAAATAAGATGCTATACAATCGGGCCATGGCTGATTACAATGCCAAAAGGTACGACGAAGCTTTCCGTCAGTTCCATCGTTTGGCCAAGGAAGGTTATGAACATGCTGAATACATGACAGGGATGTGTTATGCTCAAGGATACGGTACATCCATTGACCTTAAACAAGCAACAGAATTCATACACAAGGCAGCAAATAAGAACCATACAGAGGCTCAATTTGAATATGGAATGATGCTATTCCACGGCAAGAATATGGCAATCAACAAACTCAATGCAAGCAAATATTTCAGAATGGCGGCCATCAAGAAACATCCGGAAGCTATGTACATGTTGGCCCAATGTTATGAATTTGGAGGCAAGGGGATGAACAAGAACTATAAGGAGGCAACCAAATGGTACAAAAATGCAGTGAAGATAGGATATACACCTGCAAAGGAAGCACTTTTGAGAGTGAAAGACCGGATGCATTAAAAAAGTCAAAGCAATAAAAAACAATTAAAAGGTACAATTTAACCTCCCATAAAACCAAAAGCTCCGCTAAATGCCGGAGCTTTTTTATTTCTAGCAATAATTCCAATAGTTGAAAATACAGCGACAAGCGAAGCAAGGTCGCCACACAACTCATAACTCATAATTCAAAACTCAAAAAGGTTCACCTCATGAATCTTTTTACCAACCACGCTCATTTTCCGCTCACCGTTCCTATTTAAAGAACGCACATAACTCATCTTTGCGTAACGGACAGTATGGAACTCACACACGCTTCTTTACTTTCCCTATTGTTTAACTCTTTTAACCACAAAAAAATGGATATATCCAACAACCAGGACCACCGATTTGGCTACATGTTGCTAGGGAGACTTGTCGAAGACTGTAAATATTATCTCGACCACAAGGGTACCGAGAAGGACCTGTGGTCAGGGGGAGTTGACCAGCAGATATATAACATGAAAGAGCTGTACGATACCGTACCTGTTAAACCAGAATGGTTGACCGACCAACAGTTGCGCGATATCATAAAACAGATGGAAATTGAAAAGAGATTTAGAGACGCAGCCAGAGACAATATCCAGGCAAGTAATGTAGATTATTACCTTGACCGCTCCAGACGCAGTTGTTGCATGTCAACAACCGAACCGGATATGCTACAATACACCAAGGTAGATACCTCACGCATCTCAAGCATCTATATCTACAAAGATTCACAGTCGGACCGCCATCGCTTACGGTGCAAGATTGACGGTGAACAATGCATTTCTGTGCTGCTTAATAAACAGCAGGATATGTACTGGGAAGGTGCTAAAATGCATAACTTAAAAGAAGCGGGCAAGATACTACTAGCTTGCGAGGTACATGCAGAAACCCTTCTGCATCCCGTAGGATGGACACGTCAGCAAGAACCAGGACTCAGCCGATAACAATTAGCTACAGCATCTTACAGAATGACGAACCTGCATACCATACTCAGACAAGGAGCAGAACCCTACCGTGACCGATGGATAGACTGTGTCAAGAACCAATATACCAAGTTCTATCACAACATACACGAGCGACTGCCCTATGCCAGACAACGTTGTAACCAGTTCAAAGAGCTTATCAATGACCTGGCCTCACTCAATGTCGGTGAAGAGGTAACTGCACAGATTCGGAAGCTCGAAAAACAACGTCGTCCGTTCTTACACATTATTACGGCAGTTCCGGCATTGTATGATACGTTGGATAAATATCTCAACAACATCGTTCCACGGCTCAATGAGGATTATGATAACCATCTTGACCGTATGGCTACCCTTATGTTGGGCAAAGGGATAAATCCCGAATCAGCTTCGATAATAGACGTAACAATGTCAGACAGACAGATGGTTCTGACAGTCCAGGATAACGAGGGACACATTCTTGACGGTAACATCTCTTGGTCAAGTATCGGTTCCATGCAGCAGGAACGGCAGATTTCGGTTAAGGTATCATTCTCCAAACAGCTTGAACAAAATACCGATATCCGTCATTTTGCACAGGATGATGCCATAAACAGAAAAGAAGATAATAATCTTAAGCAACGCTTGAATAATATTCTGGACCAACTGGCTCCACAATGGAAACAGCTCCATCTCCATAATCAAGCGAACTATTACGATTACATCAGCAGAAAGCTTCCGTTTTCCAGACAACGGCTGGATGAACTGCAAAGCGAGATTACCAAGTTACAGTATTTGCGGGCAGATATGACACGAATCAAAGCCCTGAAAAAACTTGCCAATGTGTTCAAGCATCTGCTTAATACACCTCCTGCCATGGCAAAGGACAAGCAGGATTACCTGCTTAAAGCAGAGAATAATTGGGCAAAACGTTGGGATAATGCTTTACACGATATAGCAGAATACTGCCGCAAAAGTCGGTTAAACCTTTCTTCAACAAAAATCAGCAGCCTGGTTACCAATAAGAACGGGGCGGCTATTACGCTGACAGACCAGTCCGGACTTCGCACAACAGTTACTATTGCTGTAACCGGACAAAAACAACCCATCAATGAACCCGGCCTTTCTGTCAAAGGAGGCGAAGTGAGCCGGATAAACAGGGGCAACAGGACACTTGTTTCTTTGCAGGATGCAAAACCTCAACTGACTACTGAACAGCTAATCACCCGGGCTAAGATTGTCGAGTACCACGGCAAACTCTTCGTTACCTGCCACATCAAAGGCAAACGGCAAAGACCTGTGCCGATGATAGCGGAAGAGTGGCAAAAATACAAGTCACAAAATGGTTCCGACAAGACTGCCCTGGCCATGGCTCATTACCCGAAGGAAATAGCCAAAGCCTTGCAAGGAGAAACCCTCGATACAGATAGACCGAATCTAAAAACAATCAAAATCTAATCCATATATGAAACTTATTGACCGAATAGATTGGATGGCATACAGACAGATGCTGGACAAAGCCATCGCCGAAGAGAAACATACCCCAATTCAAGGGATTGCATATGAAAAAATGATTCGCGAGGATATCACTAACCTCAAATACGAACAAGCACTGATTGATGCTGGTAGGCAGCAGGAACTGCTTGACAGATATGAAGCGGAATTAGGCGAAGACATCGAGGACTTTTTTAAAGGATTTTACAAAAACTGACAACATGAATGATTCTGAAAGAAAACCACAGACTGGAGAGGTGTTAACCGATATCCACGGCAGACAGGTGAAGATTGCAGACTTACAGACCTTTACGGCAGTTCTTCATGAACAGTTCCCTCGAGGTCTGACCATGCCCATGCCGGACGAGGACCTGCAACACCTCCTTGATATAAAGGAGGCAATTGAACTGGGCGAAGAATACATGCTTGACGAAGTAACTTTTTCCGGACAGATAGAATCCGTTAACAGATACTGGGTGTCAGCCGGTACATTGAAAGCCGAGCTACGACTCGCCCCGGACATGTATGAGCGCATTGCACCGGTCGAAGAGGAATACCCTTTGGATGTAGCGGGAGCCGATTGGATGGACTGGGAAGACCGGGCAGCTACCCGATTGCTCCAGGAACATCCCGACTCGTTGATAGGAGCCAAAATCGAAGTGACCATCCGCGAAGACATACTTCCTTATCTATATATAGAGAACCGTCCATATCTCGAAGCGATGAAAACCATGGAGAAGACCAACTGCATAAACGAGACCGAATTCAAACAGCTGCTTAATCTTCAGCACATTTACGAAAATGGATTACCAAAGGGCGGGAGTATCCCCAAATGTATTCAGCCTTTGTTCAAGGATGAAATTAAAAGGATGGAGGAAGACGTTCAGGAAGGAATACCTTATTATTCAAGGAAACAATTCGAACAGGACATCTTGGCAAAAACCGAACTGTTACTCAAGAAAAGCCATGCCTTGTCAACTGAGATGCACAACCTGGTAGGCATATACAAACCATCCGAAGATAACAGTTCAGTGCGAAAGGCCGCTGACTTACTCAACCGCCTGTATGCACCGGAAAAAGCTTTTGCTTGGCAGAATGGCAACCAGGTCGAAGTCAGCATTCACAGTATCAACCCCGCTGAACAGGTCCAAATCAAGAAAATCCTGAGACAAGACATGGGTTGTATTCGGGTCGATGAGCACCCTTTCAAACATATCGGTAACCAACAGATGGTTTTTCTGCTATGTGCCAATGGACAGATTGTCAAAGGCTATATAGGATTGGAAGGACTGAACCACAAGTTCCAGTACGGTCTCAACCCCAAAGTTCCGGGACGCAACTATACCGAACTGACAGCCGAATACAACAGAAAGGACCCGGCTCACTTGATAGCTACTGATGATAGGATTCACCGCTTCAGACGCACGTTCAAAGGAGAATCAATGCCGGTTCGATACATGGTTCATTTGTCCGAACTTGAAAAGCATCAACTGCTCCAACACATGCACTTTGCCATCCCGGACGAAAGAAGCGGTGTCAAAGACCAGGTCTGGCTGACCGGTCGCATCGCAGGCGAAACGGCAATCCCGAAACAGTTGAATGTGGCCGACACACAATTGCTCCATCAACACGAACAATATTTCAGAGATGAAACAAATCCCAACCTGATAAAGACTATCTTGTGCGAAATCTATTACAAGGACGAACTTGAAGCGGCATGGACCAAAGAACAGGCATCACGACAGCAGATGAAAGAACACATGGATGCTCATCAACAGCAGATGGCACGCATTACCGATGCAAGATTATATGGTAAGGTCGATAATATTCAGGTTCGTTGCAAGATTGACGGTGTGCAACAGATGGGACGGCCCATAACCGCTGAAGATGCACTGAAGTATGCTGGTTGGAAACAGGATGCAGCCATGTTGGGTAAGGATACGCTAAATTACAAGAATTGGTTGCACCAGGACTGTATCAAAGAGATTGCCGCCCATGCCTTTGAAGATGTACTCAGTCAGAAGTCGTCCCAAATCAGAGAACAAGGCATAAAACGATAACAGCCCTAAAACGCTGTGATAAATTTCGAAGAAAAGTCATAATTAACATAAAAAGAGAGTTGTTATTTAGTTTTGCGTCGCTTTTTCTATATTTTTGTCGCAGATTTTGCGTCGTTTTATGTTTCTTATTGAATGATAAATTAAAATCGGAACAAATTTCTTTATCTACGGAAATTTATTTTAAATGAGATAATGAACCATCTTACAAGAATCAAACTGGTCTTAAACCGTAAATTGTATAATGCTAATTTGAATATCTTATAAAACCCCACCCCCAGTGGGGTTTATTTGTTATCAACATTCGGGATGCGACTGCAAACACGAATAACAAAAGGGAAAACAAAACTTTATTATCTAATGTATTATACAATAACATTTCTACATTATTTCATATTTTTATTTGTTTAATTCAAACATTTTCACTACATTTGTAGTAGATAAAGACAGGGACTTTATCACAGTATATTAATAATCCCGGCAACCCTAGCCGACTAAATCAATCTGCTATGAATGAAATATCAACAGGAAACATCCTTCATCTATCTTTTGGTCCTGAAATAGAATTTCCGAATTCTACCGGACTTCCAGCGAAGAAATCTATCTTTGCACTATCAAATTTTCACAGCATTATTTATGAAATACAGAGTAAGATGCCAGGCGGCAAACGGTGAGATTATTCACGAGTATTACATTTCCGCTAACAACAAGGCGGATGCGGCAATACAGAATCACAAGTCACCGGACTACGACAAATCAGCCATGATGGCTTTTGAAAAAGAAGTGTTTGAATACCAATATGTAATTGATAATGTTAATGATTTGAACTGATATGATTAATTTGAGTACACCTACAGATATCATGTTCCGTGAGTTGATGGCGGACAAGGAAAAATCCTTCTATTGGCTTTCCAAGAAAATGGGAGGGGAAAAGAAATACGAAAAGATGCGGGATGAACTGCTACTTGCTGCCAAACGTGACAAGCAGAACAAAATTTCCGATGTCATCGAATACCGTTCAGCCAATGGTAACCGATGGATGACCTACGAATGTGCCCGTTATTACAAGGATGCCAATACATCCTACACCATACCGTATGCTTTCTGTTTCTATGAAACATTGGGAAGTGTAGGGGCTTTCGTACCCGTCAAGATTGGACTGTCACAAGAAACCGGTGAAGACGCGGTACTTATCTTCAATTCACATTTCTTCTATCAGATGTGCGAGAGACTGGACATTGGTTTCCGTACACCACAGATGGCACGGGCTTTCCATGAATTCATCCCTTCCTTGCTGATGGAAACTTACATGGATGAAGGCCGCATGAAATTATTGGTGAGACTACCGGGTTCTATCGGATTCGGATTCAAGATGCCGGGTGATGCTCCGGTATTTGAGGTCCGTACTTTTCTTAAGGATACACAGCTTAATAGCAAACAACAGAAATTGACAGCTCACATCCGGATGCATGCGGATAAGTTCGCTTACGAACCTGCAGATGTTACTTTCACTCGTCTTCAGAACAAGATTGAACGGGGAGAGAGTCTGGAAGAGGATATAAAGGCCATGAAAGAAAAATACTCAGTCATGGGTGTGTCCGAAGAAGAATTTCAGACAGCTTATGCCGTCAATGCGGCAATCGTTACAGCGTTTGACAAGATGGGAATAGCAAAGGCTAATGACAATGCGTTCTGGAAAAAGAATAACGAAATCAATGGTAAGATTATCGCTGAATATATCCAGACCATCGATAATGACAACGACCGCTTCTTGAATCTCCTCGAACAATGTGCCAAGAACCTCGGGGTTCGCAATTTCGATAAACAAGAAGCAATGAATCAACTGACTAGCAAATAACCTAGGGTTTTTTAATCATAGATTACAGAAATGGGATGACCGTGAGGTTCTCCCATTTCAATTCTTCAGACTGTTGTAAATTACCCCTTATTATAAATCAACTCATTACTCATGAAAGACCGTATCAAGAAAATACTCAAATCATTGAACGAAGGTGTATTCGAAAAAGAACATATACTCTCCATGACATTGCTTAGTGCAATGGCCGGCGAAAGTATATTCTTATTAGGCCCTCCGGGTACCGCCAAGAGTATGGTAGCTCGCAAGCTAAAGCATGTATTTGACAGTCCCACCTGTTTTGAATACCTGATGTCACGATTCAGTACCCCTGATGAAATCTTTGGTCCGGTTTCCATTAACCGGCTCAAGAATGACGATGTGTACGAAAGGTGCATCCAAGGGTATCTACCAACAGCAACCGTGGTCTTCCTGGATGAAATCTGGAAGGCAGGACCGGCCATACAGAATGCTTTGCTGACAGCCATTAACGAGCGTATCTACCAAAATGGAACAGAAACAATACATCTGCCCATGAAAACTTTGATAGCTGCATCCAACGAACTGCCCAAAGAGGATGAAGGATTGGAAGCCTTATGGGACCGTTTTCTGGTACGCATCGTATCCAACTGCATCAATGACGAGAAAACTTTCTACAAGATGCTTCGACAAAAGTCAGAGGTCAGTACCTCTCTTCCGGAAAAGTTGCGTGTCAGTGATGAACAATACGACACATGGCAGATACAAATCAATGACATCGAAATACCGGACAACATATTGAAAGTTGTTACAGAAATCCGTGCAGGACTAAAAAGAGTGGCCGACGCTGACGATGTATCGCCACTGGACTATTATGTATCAGACAGACGCTGGAAGAAGGCAATACACCTTCTCCAGACTTCTGCATTCCTTAACGGACGCAAAAGCATTGACCTGACAGACCTTTATCTGTTGGCCCATGTCTTATGGAATAAGGTAGAGGGCATTCCGGTAATCTGGGATATCCTCAAGTCAAGCTTCTTTGCCGAAATTGACAAGAACCTGGCAGCTGCTAACACTGAGCTGGATAAACTCTTTGTCAAGATACTGCCAACGGAAGTTGTCAATGAGGATGCCGAATTCAAGGTTTATAACTACTTTTATCTGAAATTGTCAAATTACCTGCAAGGTGAATGCTATATCTTTCAGTCAGACCATCGGCACCTCACCGGCAAAGACAAAGAGGCAGTCATTTATTGGGACGAAACCTACAAGGCATATATCATCCGCAGTGTGGATTTAAATCAACCATTTGCAAAACCCTGGGATACCGACAATAAAAATCCCAAGAAGATTCATATTCGCAGAATACCGGGCGGTGTGATGGTCAACAGGCAGGCTTATATGCTTGAAAAAGCCATATCAAACAAACAGATGGTTGTACCAGGAGAGGGCGAGATGGAAAAATTCATTCAAACACTCGAACGAATCAAGGAATCGCTGTATAGTACAATGACTGTTTTGACAAGCGGTGAAAACCTTTTCGTACCGCGTCAAGACGAAAAGATGATAAAGAAAATGGGAGACCAACGCATCAAACAACTGGAAGGTCTACAAGTTAAACTGGCCGGTTTATATCCGAAACCCTGATGGACATGAACACCATGGAACAAAATTTGGAATACTATTCGCAACTATTTGACAGCTATCTGGCTGGTCACGATTGGCCACCACAGGCCGAAAGGGATACATTGGCTGGATACCTCAAAGAAGTGCTGGATGACCCGGGCAACAAACACCTTTGCTCGACGGATGTGTTGTGGAAAGATATACTGAAAAACTCATTGATGGAGTTTTTCAGTCAGATGATTCCTCACATGGACCGCATTACCGGACAGGAAGCAACCGAAAAGAAACATATGCAAGACTTTCTGAATGGTGATATCCAAAAGAAACGGCAGATGTGGCCCGCGCTGGAACAATTTATCCGAAAGCACTATTCCCCGGCAGAGGTTAATATCGAAGGATACATCCGCCTAATGCGTGAAAATAGCATAGACAAGGATGTCATTTTTCAGGCATTGGTCAAAGATTGGCAGGAGGCTTGCCAGGAACAGGCCGACCGGGAAAGGATTTTGTTGGTCCAAAACTACAAAAATCGTTTTCGCCAACAGATACTCCAGGTGGGACAGCATGACTATCAGACCATCCGTAAAACGACTGATATAGTGGTCAGATACCCACAATTGCAGGATATCATTCAATGTATGGGACGTGAACGACAAAAGACCCTTCAAGACGAAGAACAGTCCATAACCCGCTACATCCCCATCCTTCTGGAACATAGCAAATCCAACGAAGAGATTAATGGGGTGCGCTTAGGGAATGATTTGGGGTATATGTTGCCTACTGAGGTGGCATGGTTGTCCGACTCAAGAACCGAATCGCTGTTTTACCAGAAATTTGCCACATCACAACTACAGCTCTTTTCATCCAAACCGCCGTTTTTTCAACGTCGCAAAACAGACAAGAACAGTCAGAAGAATCCGCGCTTGCAAGAAGGTCCTATGATAATATGCATTGATACTAGCGGTTCAATGTCAGGCAAGGCCGAAAGCATTGCCAAAGCATTGACTATGCAGATACTCCAGACTGCCAAGCGGAAAAACCGCAAATGTTATCTCATCACTTTCTCCATTCGGGCAAAGGTACTTGAGATTTCACAAACGAAGCATTGGAAAGATGTCATGTCGTTTATGAAACAAACCTTTACCGGCGGGACCGATGGCGAGATGATGTTTACAGCAGCTCTGCAGGCATTGCAGACAGAGACATTCTCCATGGCGGATGTGCTGGTCATCAGTGATTTTCAGTTTACAATTCCATGCCCACAAACGAACCGGCAGATACAGCAAGAACAGCAAAAGGATACCCGGTTCTACGGTTTGCAGATAGGCAGTTATCATTCAGGATATGAAAAAATCCTCGACAGAATGTGGTTTATCTGAAAAAATACAGGAATAGGGGAGAGGCGTATAAAGTATACTCCCTTTTCTTATGCTTATCTGTGTTAAAATACCTAACTTTGTATTTCAAACCTTTATAAGTTATCGTTGCATGAAAAAATATATATGTTTCATCCTGGCATTGGTGTTTCCTTTGGCTTTTTTCGCACAGACCAAGTCACAGGTTACCTCAGACATTACCTATACCATGTCTGATTTCATGTCAGACGTAAGTTGTCTGAACGAAGACCCCGAATATGTAATGCAGAACATCGAGAGCGTCAGCACCACATTCGGTTCACCGGACTATTTCCTGTTCAATGGCAGGCAGATGGATTCATTCAAAGCCTGGCTTGAATCTTATTGCAACGAATGGCTCAGACAAGGATATGTAGAGCATCAGCTACAGATAAAGCAGCAGACCATTGAAAAGGTGGATGCGAAGGAGGAACAGGACAAACGTTACCGTTTTGATGGAATCCTTTTACGTAAACTGCAACAAAATCCGGAGGACCGGAAGGACCTTTCCTTTGTGATTGAATGGAAAGGAGAGGGTAGGTATGTCTCTCTTCTCGAGATAAAAGGCAACCTTGACACAGCCACCACCAAGGTTAGGCAGACAAGTGTTGCCCCGGCTACCACAATCGAAAAATCCGATTTTAAACAGTGGTATTATGATAACCGCACCTTGGCGCTCACACTTATCATCATTGCCGGCATCGTCCTATGGTTTGTCTTGATAGGAATAACCAACGGTCGTTACCACTCTATCGAGATAGGAGGGATACTCACCGTGGCCTGCATAGCATCCCCATTCATCTTTGAATACTTCTACCCCGTAGACCTTCATTATTCCATAACTTCACAGTATCAGCAACATGTCAAGTACGATTCACTCAGAGTTGCTTCAGTCAAGAACAATGGGATGTGGGGACTCATAGATTACAAAGGAAAGACATTACTTCCGCTCGAATACCAGGCAATAGGTTCCTTCCATGAAAACATGACTTGGATAATGAAAGACGGCAAGGTCGGATTTATTGACAAGGATGGCCGTGTCAAGGTTGAGCCTGTTTATTATGGAGCACGAAAGTTCCATAACGGTCAGGCTCTTGTCTATACCTCCAAGAACACCGGTCGCATCATTGACACGCAAGGTAAAACCATCAAAGAACTTCCTTATACACGCATCCATACATTCAAGGACGGTTTGGCTAAGGTCGAGAAGGAAGGTAAGGTCGGATATATCCGTGACCTTGACTATCAAGAAGTAATCCCATGTATTTACAACAGCTGCAGTGCTGTCCTTTACGGACACGTTGCAGCCAAGAAGAACGGCAAGTATGGTCTGCTTGATAACGAAGGCCACGAAGTTCTGCCATTCAAATATGCTCATATTTTCATGGTTGGCGAAGACAGAATCAGTTTCCAACCAGAAGGAAGCAATAAATTCGGCATGATGGACCTCGCCGAAAACATCATTATTCCTGTTGCATACGACTTCATTTCCCGACATTCGGACAAGCTGATTGCCGTTAAGAAGCAGTACAAATACGGACTCATGGACCGCAATGGAAACTGGGTATCCACAACTGGACTGGTATATGATGACATCTTCCAGCAAGCTGATGGGATGAGTCTCGTCCGTATCGGAAGAAAAAGAGGATTCATCAATGAAGATGCAGTCCTGACCATACCTGCAATATATGACTTTGCAAAAAGTTTTTCAGGAGGATTGGCTGTTGTCAAGAACAACGACAAGTGGGGATGTATCAACAAACAGGGTAAAACCGTCATTCCTTTACAATACGACGGGATGGGCGATTACACCGAAGGGCTCATGCCGGCTAAAAAAGGAAAGAAATGGGGTTATGTCAATGAAAAGAATGAAACGATTATTCCTTTCATGTATGACTACGCATTTGAGTTTGGAGAAAACACCATACCAGGTTACGCCAAAGTCGAAAAGAACAAACTTTATGGAGTCATAGACAAGCAAAACCAGACCATTATCCCGATTGAGTATAGTTCTCTTCATTATTGGGGCAATTATATCGTAGCCAAGCGCAATGGTAAATATGGTATTCTTGATAGAAAAGGGACTCCCAAAAGTGCCTTCGAATTTGACAGAGTAATCAAGGCAGACCGCAATGTCTATACCGTCTCTAAAGACGGCCAAGCATTTGACATCGAAATTAAATGATGTTTCGCCACTACATCAAAGCATAAGAACCCGAATTCCACAAGTTCCATATATAAATAAAAGCCTCGCCACAAGCGGGGCTTCATACTTCTTCTCCCTATTGTTAATGTTTCGACAAGCGAAGCGAAGATATTAAGGGGTAACGACCAATCTCATAAAAAGGGGAGAAAATTGTAAATACCCAACAATTGTCATCTTCTGGGAGGGTCTTGAAGTACAATGTTCCGATTCAAAAGAATCATCGATACAATCATTTTAATCATTCAGTTTTGCATTATTAAATAGTTTTATACTTATAATATTGCAAAACTGATGTTTTATTTATATATTTGCCATCAATAAATTATATAAGATATGTGGAACGAAATGACCAATTCAGCCATTCTTCAGACGTTAGGTGCACGGCTAAAAGAATATCGTCTGCGAAGAGACATGCAACAATCCGAACTGGCCAGATTTGCAGGTATAAATGTCAGTTCTATCGCCAGATTGGAAAAGGGTGAGAACATTATGATAGACAGCTATATCAGAGTATTGAGAGTTTTGGGTATGCTTGATAATTTGGATGAATTCATTCCAGAACCTCCACGAAGTCCCATCCTTATGAAAAAGTTGATGGGAAAAAAAAGATACAGAATAAATAAATCTAAAATAAATGAAGATGAATGATTTATTGGTGGATGTTGTTCTTTACGGACAAAAGGTGGGAACTTTAGCGTGGGATGAAAATAGGGGATTGGCAGATTTCCAATATAATCCAAACTATTTGAAAAACGGATTGGATATTGCTACGTTAACAATGCCTATTGCAAGCACATCACGGGAAAATGTTTATGCCTTCCCTCAAAACAGGAATGCATGTTTTATGGGATTGCCAGGATTAATAGCGGATGCCTTACCGGACAAATATGGTAACCAAATTATAGATGAATGGTTTGCGGCACAAGGTGTGGCAGTTTCTCAAATAACTCCTCTTGACAGACTTTGTTATATAGGCACAAGAGCGATGGGAGCATTAGAGTTTTTCCCGAACAAAGACATTAAAGGATTGAATGATTCAACTATACTTAGAATAGAAAGCCTAGTTGATTTGGCTGATAAGGTTTATAAGGACCGGGAAGCCTTTAGAGAAAATATCCGTCAACATGACAAGACAATATTGGATATACTCAAGATAGGTACATCGGCAGGTGGAGCAAAGCCTAAAGCTATTATTGCCTTGAACGAAATGACAAATGAAGTTCGCTCTGGACAAGTTATGGCTCCTGACGGATTTACTTACTGGCTGTTGAAATTTGACGGTACGACATTCAATGAGAATGGATATAAAATAGAACATCCGAAAGGTATCAGTAATATAGAATACGCATATTATAAAATGGCTGTTGATTGCGGTATCTCCATGTCTGAATGCCGGTTGTTGCAGGAAAGGGATTCATACCATTTCATGACAAAGAGATTTGACCGCACAGAAAAAGGTGAAAAAATACACATGCAGACATTAGCAGCCATGGCACATTTCGACCGGGATACCAGACATTCATATGAAGAAGGATTTGCGGTATTGCGACGACTCGGATTGAATTTTGAAGCAATGGAAGAATTTTACCGACGCATGGTATTTAATGTCATTGCCAGAAATCATGATGACCACACAAAAAATCATAGCTTCTTAATGGATAAGACAGGCAAATGGTCTCTAGCGCCAGCATATGACTTGTGTTATTCTTATTCCCCAACCGGCAGATGGACCAGTATACATCAAATGTCCATCAACGGCAAACAGGATGAATTCTCATGGACGGATTTATCGGAAGTAGGACGTAAGATGGACGTGAAGAACGTGGACTCTATCATAGAACGGACTGTAGAGGTTGTCAGTGCATGGAATAAGTATGCAAAGGATTGCGGTGTATATGATAATCACCGGGAATTGATTGGGAAAAATCATCGATTGCTGTCTGCAAAAAAGACACAATTGACAGATAACGGATATCAGTTTACTGATATTACTGTTTCAAGCGATTCAAGTCAAAATAAATTTTTCATTCGTTGTAAAGTCAATGGCATACAGCAATCAGGTATAGCACTTACTGCTAAAGAAAGAAAAACATATGAAAGTCTAGTTCTAACAGATAACCAATCATTGTTGGACAAATATAAATTGGAATTGGCCGAAAAATATTTCAAGGAAAATAAAGTCGCAGTAAAGAATTCCTCCTATAAAAGATAAATACGATATCTTACTAAATGTTATAAACAGAAAGCTCCACAAGTGGAGCTTTTCTATTTTAAACAATTGGGGAAACAACACGCTATAAATCAACAATTTATATTAAACAATCTTCCAATATAACTTGCATATCTCACTGATTATCACTATATTTGTAATAGATGAAAGGGACATCGAATCAATCATTACTAATCTCGGCAACCCTAGCCGAACTAAAATCAATCGTATGAAAGAATTAGAAAACTTATTCCGCTCGATGAATAGCGGTATGAATGCTGCAAGTAACTACATCAGTGAAGATTTGGATTGTATCTGTGATGAAACCATGCGTGAATATGCTGAAAATACCTTGGAACAAATCAACAAGGCACAAACCGATGCGAAACAAATAGCTGAGACAATTGCCCGGACAGACCTTTATCTGGATGCCATGACTGACATTGCCATGTCCTTGGGAAGGCGAAATATCGAATTCGAAGATTCTAAAAAGCGGAACATTACCGTCCGCCAATGGGTACAGGAATTTGTAGACAAATACCACAACACAGAAAGGGGAACCATGGCCTACAACATCCTTGTTGAAAAATTTACCATTCAAAAGGTGAATGAATATCTACAGCACAATTCACAGACAAAA
>JAEIGA010002383.1_pt1 | contig 29991 bp, 47 predicted proteins | sample 9270691 | NCBI WGS metagenome assembly JAEIGA01 (sample SAMN17057246, study PRJNA624740) | gut metagenome | biome: biome; isolation source: fecal sample | host: Bos grunniens | place: China: Xizang | collected 2019
AAGGCGGTGTATCAGATGCGTGATAGATTGATTGAGTTAATTGATAATATGGTAATTAACTGCCCTCAATCTTGTAGTAACAGTAATAAAAAATACTATGAGGAAGAATGTAATCATTGTATATCAAATCAAGTTGCCGACTATCTTCTTGAAAGTGGTGTGATTGTTCCGCCTTGTAAGGTTGCATCTAAAGTTTTCATGGTGCATGAAAAATGTGATAAAAACGGAAAAGAATATCTTGATATTTCTGTTGGTGAAGTTGTCAGCTTTTCTTTGCAAGCAGATGGGCTTTGGGCTTATTGCAGATATTTTGACGGACTGACATATTGGCATAAAGTTGAAACGGATTTCGGCAAAACAGTATTCCTCACAAGAGAACAAGCATTGGCGAAGCTGAAAGAAGGTGGCGAGGGGTGAAACTTTATAATCTAAACATAAAAGATATGGTAAGTGTAGAAAATTTAACAAAAGCACTTTTGTTGAATGGATATGAAATACAAATTTCTTCTGTTGAAAAAGAGTTTCCACACAGTGGCATTGACCATTTTAAAGTATGTATCTTTGATACCCAAGCAGAGAAAGGCGGTGCTCAGGAATGAACTTTGTAACATCAAGTCAAAAAAGAAAATGTGCTTGTTGTCAATCAAGAAAAACAAACGAGAATTATAGTTTTGATTATTGCAACATACATATACAAATTCCACTTTGTGAGAAGTGCCAAAAGACTGCAACATATTGCCTGCATATGCAATTAAAACCACTTTGTACTGCAATAAGCAGAGCAATTACTATGTCCCATATTGTTGGATATGATGAACGAAAAATAAGTGAAATGCAACAAAAAGAACGAGCATTGAAAGGCGGTGCTGAGTGATGGATACAAAAGAAGCATTATTTCTCGTATTTTCAGCAGGGTATGAGGCAGGATATGGCGGTAAAATTGACCTTGCAAAAGCTTTTAATGATTGGTACGAAGCACTAAACGAAATTGGAACTTGGGGGGCAGAGTGATGGCAAACGATAAGTATTATGACGAACTTGTAGAAGTTTCGATGCCTCGTAGGCTTGCTATTAAGCTTAAGGCGATATTGGCAAAAAATCCCACGGCAGACTTTGAGGGAGTGGTGAGGTGTAAGGATTGTAATTTATCTTCCGAACCTAAATCAGTTTCGAGATATGACTTGTATTGTAATAATTACGATGTTCGTTTTTGTGAAAAAGAACAGAAGATGGTCTGTGGAACACATTTTTGCAGTTACGGAGAGGAAAGGAAGGATGCAGAATGACAACAATTAAACTGAAACACAGCTTTTTCATTGAAGTTGAAGATAAAAACTTCACTTTGAAAAGCGAACACATAAACCAAAAGACAAAAGAACCTGCAACAAGAACACATGGCTATTTTTCAACCTTTGAATGTGCAATCAAGAATTATATCAAACTTGCAGCACTTGAAGAAAACGATGGTGAAACAATTGAATTGCATGAGCTTCTTGAAAAGATAAAAGCAGTGTGCAATGAAACAATTGAGGTGTTGAAACAATGACTGAATTTATTTGTGGACTTTTAATCGGATCGCTCATTGCAGTGGTGTTTATTTCTGTGCTGAATGTGGCGAAAGATAAAAAGGTAGAGGGAAACGACGAGGATAACCGAGATGAGTAATTATTTTGTTATAGAAGATAAGTTACCATCATTAAACGATTATATTGGTGTTTGCCGGAGCAACAAGTTTGGTGGTGCCAAATTTAAAAATGATGTTGATAAACTTATCTCGTTATACATTCGTAATGCCAAGACACGAAAGTTGTTAACACCAACGGACAAGCCTATCATTATTCATTTTGAGTGGCACGAAAGAACCAAGCGAAGAGATGCAGATAACATTGCAAGTGCCAAAAAATATATCTTGGATGCAATGCAAAAGATGGGTATCATCCCTAATGATAACAGAAAATATGTTCGGGGTTTTACCGATGTAATCATTGACGATAAAAAAGATTTTGTTGTAGTCAAAATCGAAGAATTAGAGGTGTAATATGAAAAGAGCAATAGTTAAATTCCTCGATGGTGAGTATTGCAATCTTGAAGCTGACTATATTGATGCCGATGATTCATATGTTAGCATACATTTAGGTGACAAGATTGTAGGTATATTCCGTCTCGAACAAATCAAATGTGTTTACATTTCAGAAAAGACAGAAAGAGGTGTATAAATGGCAGATGTAAAGTGGATAAAGATATGCACAGATATTTTTGATGATGAAAAAATGACCTTGCTTGATGCTATGCCTGAACACGATGCTATAATTGTTATTTGGTTTAAATTGCTATGTATGGCAGGGAAGCAAAACAATGGTGGTGTGTTTATGTTGAATGATAAGATTGCATACACAGATGAAATGCTTGCCACCATTTTCCGTAGACCTATTAACATAGTGCGACTTGCATTATCTACATTTGAACAGTTCGGAATGATAGAAATTGTAAATAATGCTTACATCATACCGAATTGGGAAAAACATCAAAACATTGACAAGTTAGAACAATTAAAAGAGCAGAACAGATTAAGGGTAGCCAAGCACCGAGAAAAACAAAAGCTTTTATCGAACAGTGAAGAATGTAACATTACAGTAATGGAATGTAACGCTCTAGATATAGATAAGAATAAGAATAGAATAGATTATATAGATATATTAGATATGTATAACGATATCTGCAAGTCATTACCTAAGGTGAAATCACTCTCCGAAAGTCGAAAAAAAGCTATTAAGGCAAGGTCAAACACATATACCAAAGAACAGTTTAAAGAAATGTTTACCAAAGCTGAAGCAAGTGGTTTTTTAAAAGGTGCAAATAATCACAATTGGAGTGCCAATTTTGATTGGTTAATGAAAGATGCAAATTTTGCAAAGGTACTTGATGGGAATTATGATAACAAAACGAAAGAGGTGATTACCGATGAACAAATTAAGCGAAATGTTGAAGCAAATAAGTTCGAGCAGTTTATCCCAAGTGGACTTAACTTCTGATGTTAACCCTGAACAACTAAAGGTTAATTCTTACAACAAATTGGAAGATGCTCCTGATAAGTATTACAATTGCCCAAAGTGTAAAAACAAAGAGCTTATTGCAGTATTAGACAAGGATGGAAAGTTTGCTACCATTTTATGCGATTGTAAAATTAAAAGACAAAGTATAAAACGAGCTGAAAAAAGTGGTCTAAAACAACTTTTAGACTTAAAGACACTAGATAGCTTTACCACAACAGAATCGTGGCAAGAAACCATAAAAAACAAAGCCACACACTATACCAAACAACATAATGGCAGTTGGTTTTATATCGGTGGTCAAAAAGGTAGTGGTAAATCTCATTTGTGTACTGCAATGGTCGGTGAGTTTATAAATCAGGGCAAGGATGCTCTGTATATGCTTTGGAGAGACAAGGCGGTAGAACTTAAAGCTAATGTAAACAACTTTGAGTTGTATGACAAGGTGATGAACGAGTTAAAAAATATTGATGTTCTTTATATTGACGATTTCTACAAGACCGATAGCGAGAACAAGCCTACTCAGGCTGACAAGAACATAGCATTTGAATTGCTCAATTACAGATATAATAATCCCGACTCTATCACCATTATATCAAGTGAATTACAAATGCAAGACTTATTGGCAGTTGATGAAGCAGTTGGTAGCAGAATTTATGAAAGGTCAAAGGAATATCAAATCAATATATCACCTGACCTTAATAAAAATTACAGATTGAGATAAGGAGTGTTGAATGTGAAAGGTAATTGTTATATGTGTGGTGCTAAGCTCCCTATACCATCATCACTTTTAGACTTAGGTGAAAAGGTAATGTGTGGTAGGTGCAGAGAGAAATATAGCAAGAAAATAGAAGATGTTTGGAACCAAACATCTCCGTATGATGAAGTTATAGATAAAATCTACAACACCATAAAAGCCAAAGAAAAAGAAGGTTATACCATCTTTGAGATTAAACATAAGGTTAGCGATGCAGATGCAAATTGTTTTTGCAAAGAAAAAGACAACCAATCTGCCAAAGCTGATGCAGGTAAGCCTGACCTTTCACTTGTGCCGAAACAAATCATATATGAGATTGAAAAGGTTAGAAGATACGGCACGCAAAAATATAAAGACAAGGACAATTGGAAAAAGGTTGAGCTTGAAAGGTATCATCAGGCACTATTAAGGCACACTTTGGCTATATGGAATGATATTGGCGCAAGAGATAAAGAGAGCGATCTGCTCCACTTGGCACATATAGCTTGTAATGTTGCTTTTATTCTTGAATTGATGAAGGAAACCGAGCAAAAGGAGAATGTGAAATGATACACGAACTGAAGATATACCCTGATTTTTTCAATGCGGTTGTTTCGGGCAAAAAGACCTTTGAAATACGAAAGAACGATAGACCTTTTAAAGAGGGTGACATGTTGGCTTTGAACGAGTACGATTGGAATGCATATACGGGGAACAGTTGTCTTGTATATGTTGATTTCATTATGAACAATCCTGAATATGTGAAAAAAGATATGGTTGTTATGTCAATAAAACCTTGTACTGTTTATCGTCATACAGAGCCTTTTAACCCAAACAAATTAACAAGAGATTATTCTGTGCCATTGGCAACAAACGAGGAGTGATAAAGATGTTTAAAAAACGCAGGGGTATTCATATCCCGTATGAAAAACAAGGACTTATTTATTTTAATTGTGTTAACTATAAGGATATGCCTGAGGATATTCAAAACAAAATATCCGACCTCTGCAATGAGGTCGGTAAGGAATATGCCGATGTTCTTTTTGAGGTGGTTACAAACAGTAAAAGGAGCATCAGGAGTATATCACTTGAACACCATATAAGTGAGTCACAGTTATATCTATACAGAAAGAGATTTTACGAAGCTTGGTAGGTAGGTAAAAGAAAAGACATCCGTTATTGGATGTCTTTTCTTATTAGGTCTTTTATATAACTTTGTTTGTTTTCTTGCTCTTGGACTTTCTTCAGCAGTTCTGCATCTGATGGGTAAAATTCGATTGATACTTTTGTTACCTTTGAGTTATACTTTGCCTTTGCTCGTTTTTGTGCTTCTGTTAGTGGTGGCATATTCTTATTGCTCCTTTTTAATCAGGTATAGTGTTACTGTATCATATTCGGGTGCATCTTCGCAAGGTGTTATTTCCCAGTGGTCGTAACTCCATAACTCACCATTGATTTTGATATAGGTTGTAAAGTGTTCATTAACACATATCAAGTTGTTTGCTTTAGCATACCACCTCATTAAAGACGAGGCGGTAAAGTTTTCGTTATGCTTAATGTTGATTTTTATTTCCATTCTCATTAGCACTCCTTTTCATCGATTTTACAACAAACTTTGCAATTTGTAAATACCCCTTGGGATATTTTCTTATGCTACCATTTTCTTTAATTCTTTGTTTGCATATGGTGTCCATTGGTTATTGATATATGTTGTTACCTCTGCATCAGGCTTTGTGTTTCCTTTTGCATAGCATTGTAATACCTTTTTACTCTTGATTGAATACTCAACAGTTACATATGGTTCTGTTGGGTTTTCTTTTGTTCTGACAAAGAAAATTAAGCTTTCTTCTCTAACAAACTTTTGGTCATAATTCATTCTGCCTACACAATGGTCAAGTGTTTTACCCTCTTTAACAAGTTCTTCAGGGGATTTAGCAATTACAATCACATATGCATCGTTTTTATCATACTGCAAACCTGAATACTTTTCTGCCACCTTTGAGAATTTATCATACAGTTCTTTTCTTTCTTCGGCATCTTTTAAGGCTTTTGCAGTGTGGTATTCATCTATTCTTACATCGTGCCAATGTTTGAAATCGTGTGGAAAACAATTCTTTGGTTCACTCATATCCAAACCAAGATAGTCACAAGCATTTAAGTAGTCAAGGTATGTTCTGTGTCCTATCTCTTTTTTGTCGGTGTAATCTATGTATTTGTAGATGTTTTTGCCAAACAAATCACGGATAGGTTTTAAGCTCTTATCTGCATTTATTTTCTTCGCCTTTTCCTCATATGTCTGTATCACATTTAAAGGCTGATTTTCCTTATATGCTTTCATAATTGCTGATACATAGTAGTAATTACCCTGAAGCTCAGATTGGTGGCTGAAAAGCCATTTTTGAAACTTTTTATCGTTACCAATCTTTTTAAGGATTTGCTTGTTCTTTACATAGTATGAAAGACCGAATTTCACAAGGTATTCTGCCTGAGGATATTCCTCATAGAGTCTTAAATACTGCAGGATATCGGTGTAAGGATAGATATCGTATGCACTATACTTATATTCATCATATTTAGCTAAAAATTCAATGTTTACGATGGGTGCAAACATATCAAAGTATTTATCTTCTACCTCATACCATTTGCCATCCTCGTACCATTTTGGCTCTTTGGTTAATCCATCATAATACCAACCAACCTGATACCCTGCTATATATGTGAAAGACATATCTCTGACAAAGCATTTATCTGAGTGGAGTCCGTGAATAGCACATTGTTTGTAGTACAGTTTATCCTTGTGGTATTTTACGGCAACGGTAACTTTCACAAGCTCCTTATCGTTAGTGGTAAGGTATGAATAATATCTTGTGCGACCATTAGTCTCTGTTTCTCTTTTCTTTATTTCAGCTATGATGTTTTTTGGTATAGCTTTTATCTTTTCTATCTTCATCTGTAGCACCTCTTAAAAGAATGATAATTGTCCTTTAGACTCGATTTTAATAACTTTATGTGTTTCCATATTGGTTTTCTTTTCAGCTTTCTTTTCAGGCTTTTTCTTCGGCATTTCAACCACTTTTGAATACTCTGTGCCATCAGGATTATATAGTTTTTCCTCGATGCTATCTTCCTCAAAATAGTGTATTGCCCAACCGAATACAACATCATCCTGAATACAAGCACACCTTGCACCTTTTTCAGCCATTTTCTGTGCTTCTTGTGTGGCATAATTCATAAATCCGTCAAGGGTTTTCTTGTTTACAAGAGTTTGTCCGTCTTTAAGAATTACTGCACCATTATTGATTTTATCTGCAAGTACATCACTTGCATTTTGTTCAAGAAATGCTTTTACCACCTTTTGAGAGTCGGTGGTAGCTTTTAAGTTTATTTGTGTCATAATTACCTTTCCTTTCTGTAGCCTATCTCATCAGTACAAGGTGGCAAATCCTTGCAGACGGGCAATGCCCGTTTCGATTGTTTGTTAGTGTATTGCGAGGAATACATCATCGTATACCTCGCACTCACATTCATATTTTTCATCACATTCAGTACAATCTGTTGTTCCGTTATCGTGATAAAGCAAAGTATATGTTTTGTTGCTATCAGGAACAAATCCTATATCATCTGTTGTTAATGCCCACCATACTGTATTATCGTAGGATTTGAACTGATACCAATCATTACCATCTAACCACTCAAATGTACCTACGGCTATCGATACGGAGATTTTTTCTCCCTCTGCTATAGTTTTATTGAAATCCTCTGTAGGAATGTCTACCACTTGGCTTTTGCCGTTGTGGTAGACCTCAATGACTGCGATGTTATTGTCCTCAATTCTGTCAACTGTCGCTTCGGGTGGCACTATCTGAGTCGAATTGAATAAGTAAAGCAATGCTAATATTATTTTAAACATATTATATTCTCCTTTTTAGTTGTCGTAACAAGAACAATGTCCCATTGCACATTTCATATTGCTGATGAATGGTTCGTACTTTTTAATAAAGTTTCTCAGTCTTCGTGTTTTGGATAACCACTCCTTGTGTAGTTCTTTTTGATAAATGTTATGGCGAACAACTCTGTCATATCTATTTTTGATTAATAAATCTTGTTCGGTAAAATCCCAATAATCAGGGTATCTTCCCTCTTCGTTAAGGTTGCCATCTTCATAACAACAGTCAAGCACATACTGACATTCGCTGACCATATCTCGCAAATTCCAATTTTCTGTGTTTTCGGAAAGCCTTGTTCCGATGGTGTTGTGTTCATAACACAAGCTCCACATTAAATCGTTGTACCTCTTTGTTGCTTGCTTAATGTTTAATTCTTTCATATTATTTCTCCTTTACTATTTTGTCAGTTCGGCTATTGGAGTTTGTGACCATCTGCCCGACTGCATTACCACTCCCAATCGGGAGTGTCACTCTGCTAATTCTCTTTTGTTATGCTAAGCAACTGATAAAAACTTAATTTGTAGTCTTTTCCATCTTCGTCTGTGAAGTATGCATAATCTAAACCTATATCCACACTATCAATTCCACTAACGGAAACAACTCCTAATTCATCCCTGAATGTTACTGTCATAATGTTTGCTCCTTTCTATTTTGATACACATTGCCACATTGTGCCGATTTTAACGATGTGGTAGTTGTTTTCTTTGCAGATTGTTGTTGCTTGTTCTAATGTGAATAATTTTGCAGGATACAGGTGTTCAAACATTCCGTTACCACCTGACATTATCTGATATCTGTTACTATGTTGTCGCTCTGTATCAATGATGAAAACATTCATTTTATTTGCTCCTTTCATATAGCATATTGGGCAAGGTCACTTGTACCTGCTAAACCTAAAACTACAACTAAAAAGATAAGCACAAAGATTTCATATAACTTTTGTTTGCTCATTGCTTTTGCTCCTTTCGTTTAATGGGTTTACCCTGACCACCTTGTCGGTGGTTTCGTCTTAATTCTCAAAGACTCCTCAGAGGGTCTTTAGCTCCTATTTTTTTTATTCCCATTTTTTCAATTTATCTTTAAGTAGTGCTATTTTTCCACCTGGTTCTAATACCGTAAAATCACAATCCGAAAGCATTAAATCACCTTTGCAAAGTTTTTCAAAACATTCCGAAGCATTCTCTGCATTATCAAACTGTATTTCGGCTCGACATCTTACATATCGTTGAGGGAAAACGGCTATTGTTGAAGCATAAGGAATAAAGCCATAGGTTTCGTTCCAATCTTCTATTTGTATATGTGTTCCGTATTTATCGTTTAGTGTACTCTTTCTTATAATTCTCATTTTCATCTTTCCTTTCGGTTTGTTTTGTTGTACCACTCGGTACATTTATGATTATATACCACTCGGTATACACTGTCAAGCATATTTTTAAAATTTTTACAGTTTGCACAAAAACATCATCCTTGATTTATGCATTATACCGAATGGTATACAAAAATGCACAGAAAAAAATTGTAAAGTCCGTGATAACTGACGAGTCAATTGCTTTACAATACAAGTACAATAGAATAAATCTATTCTTTTTTAAGGGCATAAATCAGCCTTTATTATATATTTAAGAATAGCTTATATATATTTAAATAAATAAAAAAAGAATATTATATATATAATATATATTTATATAGCATTGCCCTTTCGTTTAAAGGTAGGACAACAGATTTTGATTCTGTGAATGGTGGTTCAATTCCATCAGGGGCAGTTTATTTTACATTTTAAAAGGATTTTTATGATTGGTGGTGTTAAGGTATGGCAAGAGGTAAAAAGACAGATTATGATACAGTTTATAAGGTTATGGTTAGTTGGTTTGCTACACATAATTATTCTGAAACGGCAAGACAATTGAATATGCCAATTACAACTGTAAAAGATATCGTTAATGACAACATAGATAAACCTGATTTCGTTAATCTTCGTAAGGAAAAGGAGAACGAATTTGCCGACAAAGCCACAGAGATTATCGAAAAAGGCTTAATTTTGCTCAACAGACGATTAAACAGAGCTATCAATGAAGAAGAAAGCCTTGACGAGCTTATTGATGAGGTGTGGGATATAGACGATGATGAGATGTCCTACAGAGATAAAGATAAGCTTGTCAACAAGATAAAAACAATGCAGTTACAGAATATCAAGGATATAACAACTGCAATCGGCACATTATATGATAAAAGAGCGTTATCCAAAGGTGAAATGACACAAAATCTCGGTTTTGCGACAAACTTTGATGTAGGTAAGCTTGCAGAGATAGCAGGATTTGCCAAAAAGGATGATACCGAATGACAAGAGAAGAACAGCAATTTGCCATAGCTCTGATGCACGAAAGCTATGCAACATATTGTTATTTTGTTCATAATGGGAAATGGAAAGATACACATTTTCACAAATTCCTTGCCAATAAGATACAATCATTCGTAGAAACCTATACGGGCAATCCTTATGACATATTGGTGCTATCTTGCCCACCTCAGCACGGCAAATCCTTAACTGTAACAGAGACATTCCCGTCTTGGTATATAGGCAAATATCCTGATAGACGATGCATCATAGCTTGTTATAATGATGACTTTGCAGGTAAATTCGGCAGAAGAAACAAACAGAAGATAACCGAAAGTGGCCAACTCATATTTGATATCAAGCTCAAAAAAAGCTCTGATAGAGATATGGAAATAGACAATCACGATGGAAGCATCATAACAAGAGGTATTATGTCGGGTATCACGGGTAATGCAGGTGACCTGATTATCATTGATGACCCGATAAAGAACAGACAAGAAGCTGACTCCCCTGCTTATAGAGAAAGGCTATGGGAAGAGTGGCAGAACTCCATTAAGTCAAGAACTCAGGCAGGCACAAAGATAATAGTTATTCAGACACGATGGCACGAAGATGACCTCTCAGGCAGAATAATCAATGGTGAGGACAATGTCGAGATAATCAATATTCCCGTAGAAGCTGAAGAAAATGACATTTTGGGCAGACAAGTCGGCGATGCACTTTGTCCTGAGATTGGGAAAGACAACGAGTGGCTAAGAGCATTTAAGGCATCATATAAGGATGGTTCAAGAGCTTGGAATGCTCTGTATATGGGCAGACCAACATCGGCAGAGGGTAACATATTCAAACGAGAATGGTGGCAATACTACGATAAGCTTCCCGATAACATACAGTTAGTCGGTATATCGGTAGATGCTACATTCAAAGATAATGACACATCAGACTATGTTGCTATTGAGGTTTGGGGAAAGCTTAACGGAGACTATTACCTGATAGACCTTATCAAACGGAGAATGGATTTCCCCGAAACACTGAGAGCTATTCGCCATATGGCTGATAAATATCCTGAGAAACACTCTATATTGGTCGAAGATAAAGCCAATGGTAGTGCTATCATAGCAATGCTGAAGCACGAAATTGGTGGTATTGTCGCAATAACACCAAAGGAGAGCAAAGTCGGCAGAGCAAATGCTATTACGGGCATTGTAGAGGGTGGAAATGTCTATCTGCCACGATATGCAGACTTTACCAATGAATTTGTAGAAGAATTTGCAAGCTTCCCGAATGGTGTACACGATGATATGGTCGATGCTTGTACTCAATTCATTAACCATTTTAAATTCAGACAAGCTGATTATGTCGAAGATACTCGGTCAGACTTTGAGAAAGAGCTTGAGAAGTTCAGAAATAGACGATTAAACGGCAATAAAAAATCAAGAAGGAGTTATTACTGATATGTTTTTAAAGAAATTCAAAAAGAAATGTTCTGTAAGAGGTTGCAAGAACACCCACAATGTATATGTAATCTCTAAAAGACGAGAAATGGGCAATACCATAGCGATGTGTACCGATTGTTTAAAGGAAACACTAAGAGATATCGAAAGCTATGTAGAGCCTATAGTGGTAAAAAAAGAGGTAAAACCATTATTCCCACACCCCGAATTAGATGTAACCTTATCTTCTGTTACAGAGCCAACACCAACACCTACACCTATACAGAAACCGAAAGCAACAAGCAACAACAAGAAGAAAACCAATAAAAAGAAATAAGGTTGTGGTGTAAATGACATTGTGTATTATCCTGAGTGCAGTAATTGTACTGCAGTCAATATTCCATTTTATTGAAAGACGGGATATGGCAAATCGGTTAATGAGCAAATCATATGCCGAATATAAACAAAGTGACATAAAATCTCCTCCTAAAGAACATATCCCGTCAGCACACGAAAGAACTTTAAATAGATGGCGAAACAAGGCAGGTGAATAAAGATGAATTTTAGATTTAGTCCACCCGTTGATGGTGTTATTGCCAATATTGGCAGTTTGTTTGGTCTGTCAGGCAAACAAAAAGACCAAGAAGCAGAAGAAAAAGCCGTAATCGACACAGACGATGACGGCAAAGTCTTGTTTAAGGAAGATATCATACAAAAGGTTAAGGAAGAGCTTGAAAAAAGAAAGACAGAGCGAAGTCCTTTAGAAAACCAATGGACATTAAATGCTAACTTCCTTGTAGGTAATCAATACTGCGAGATAAACCCATACAGAGGTGATATTGAACAGTTAGAACCCGTATATGATTGGTTAGAGAGAGAAGCCTTCAACCAAATAGCACCACTCATTGAAACCCGTATTGCCAACCTCAGAAAAATCAATTTTATGATGAAAGTTAAGCCTGCCACAAATGAGCTGAGTGATTATGACAAGGCTGAAACATCAACCTCGGTACTGCAACACACTCAAAAAGAGTCAGACTTTGAAAGCAAGAAAAACACACTGATAAATTGGAATGAAGTGTGTGGTAACTGCTTTTGGCTCAGTTGGTGGGATAAAGACAAAGGTGACAAGGTTGCAGTCGAAAGAGTTATTGAGGTTGACGAAAACGGTGTGCAGAGAAACACAGAAACGGCATATTTCAATGGTGATTTAGACTATGGCTTGATTACTCCTTATGAAATATATCCTGAGAGCATATTCAAGCAGACTGTTGAAGCACAGAGGTCTGTCATATTAGAACAAGTAAAGACAGTTGATGATATATACGACCTTTACGGAATAAAGGTAGAGGGGAGCAATGTAGAGACCTTCGAGCTTACTCCGTTGGCATCAGGTGGTGGTTTTGGATATGAAAACACCACAATGACCATAGGACACAGAACCATAGACAATGCCGAAAAGGTCATAACCTACTTTGAAAAACCATCAAAGAACAAGCCAAATGGTCAGATGATAATCATTGTAGGTGATGAACACCTTGTATATTATGGTGATTTACCATATAGCCGTATTCCTATCGTGCAGACAGTTTGTATAGAGGTAGCAGGACAATTCTTCGGCAAATCTGCCATTGAAAGAATGATACCTATACAGAGAGCCTATAACGGATGTGTAAACAGAATACACGAATATATCAAGCGAATTGCCATTGGTAGTTACATAGCAGAAGAAGGTTCAATAGACATCGAAGAATTTGAAGCCGAAGGACAAGCACCTGGCAAACTTGTCATATACAAACAAGGTGCAAATGCTCCCGTTCCTACACAAATCGGTCAACTGCCAAGTGAAATAATGACAGAAAGATACAATCTGAAGCAAGATTTGGAATATGCTGCAGGTGTATCGCAACTTATGGTATATGGTCAAGCTCCATCAGGTGTAACAAGCGGTAAAGCATTGGATAACCTTATGGAGATAGATAACACAAGACTTTCGCTCACTGGCGACAACATAAGAAACTCGGTCAGAAAACTTTCTATATTGTGGCTTGAAATCTACAAAAGGTATGCTACAACCCACAGAATAGTAAATTATGTAGGTGGAAACAACATTGGCAAAGCTATTGTATGGTCTAACGAGGACATAAACAGTTACGATGTTGAGTATGTGACCGAAAATGAGCTTTTAATGAGCGAAGATGCACAGAAGCAAAGATTTTTCGATGCTTTCAATATGGGATTATTCACAGACAAAAACGGGGTAATACCTACAAGAGTAAAACAAAAGGCTAAGGAATACATGAAATGTGGCAATTATAGTGACATTATGACGATTGATGAATTGCAAATACAATCAGCACAGAGAGAGAATGTATTCTTTGAAAATGGTGTTATACCTAAAATATCAGACTTTGACGAACACGAAATACACATTGAAGAACATTTAAGGTATGTGTTGCAGATGGATTTCCAACTGTTAAAGAACAAAAAGCCTGAGTATGCAAAAGCTCTTGAAAACCACTTAGAAGAGCATAAGAAGATAGTGGCACAGCAAGAACAACGAGCTATGATGGCAATGCAAATGGGTGGTGGGATGAATGGTTAAAGACGGATGGTATTTTTGCAAATGCGGAAAGAAACTCTTTAAGGTCCTTCCCGAAACCAAACTTTCAAACTTTGTGTGCTATTGCAGTAAGTGTAAAACAGAAAGAATAATAAATATTTAAGAGCCAGAACCACAGAGTCAGAGCCGTTAACCGATTTTTATTCGGATAACGACTCTTTTTTATTTTTATTTTTAAAGGAGAGATTTAAATGCCAAATTTTGATGAAGCAACAAGGTTGGCTGAGGAATTGTTTGCACAAGAACAAGCAAACAACGAGGATGTGCCACCTGTTCAGGAAGAAGCTCCACCGGTAGAAGAACAGAGTGCCGATGAACCCGTTCCGACAGAGGAAGCTGTTCCAACAAATGAAGAACCACCTGTAGAAAACACTGCAACAGATGAAGCTATACAGTTGGCAGAGGTTGCGGCACAGACTGCGCAAGAAAAAGACAGTCAGTTACAACAGGTTATGTCAGAACTTGAAGCCTTAAAAGCACAGAATCAGCAGTTGCAAGGTGCTGTTGATGAATTGTCAAGGCAGAATGAGGAAGAAATCATTGAAGAAGCTATGATGCCCCCTGAACTTGACTTAAATGGTCTTGCTTTTGCAGACGAAGAAACACAGAGAGCAGAAATGGCAAAATTCATACAAGGTATGACAGACTATAATCGCCATCAGATTATGAAAGAGTTAGAGCCCACATTGGATTATGCAAAAAAAGGTATGCAGGAAGCGCAGAGAGCAGAAGCTATAGATGCACTTTCGCAAGAACCTATGCTTTCGGGCATTCAGGAAATGCTACCACAGCTTGAAAGAATTATTAGCAATAACAAGTGGTTACAGTCTGATGATATGTCAATGGAAGAAAAGTATATCAATGCTTATGCCATTGCAAGAGGAGTAAACGCTATTAACACTCCCCCACCCGAACCTCCAAAAGAACTCACAGACGAAGATCTGATGAAACTGTATGACGAGAAACCTACATTTCAAGAACTTGTTGAAAAGAAAAGAATTGAAGCAATAAAGAACAGTCAGCAAGTGCCACCGTTTTCTGCAAGTAGCGGTGCGGTAAATGCGGCACTCAACATAAAAGAAAAGCCAAAAACATTGGAAGAAGCATCAGAAGCCACAAGAAAAATGTGGGGCTTGATGTAATTCCCAAAACAAAAAATTATAGGAGATGATATTTTATGGCTGAAATTATTATTCCGGGAGCACAGACTCTCAAAACTATTGAAAAAGCTCTTAAAGACAATTATCTTCCTGCGTGGAGAAACGGTCTTACTACAGAGCCTACACCTTTACTCAGTAAACTGAAAAAAGTACCTCTTACAAACAACAAAATCATTGCATCTGCACCTCAGGGTCTTTCAGGTGGTTTTGGCTTTGGTGCTGAAGGTCACGCTACACCTGCTGCTGGTAATGTTATGTTTGAAAGATTTGAAACATACGCCAAAGACATGTATGTAAACATTGCTATTTCTGCAAAAGCAGTAAGACTTGCGAACAATGGTGGTGCAATGGCAAATGCTCTTGACACCGAAGTAAAAGCGGCTTACGAAACTGCCAAATGGAATGTTGGTCGTTCACTCTTTGGTAATGGTTCAGGTATTCTTACTACTTCTGAATCTGTTTCAGGTGGTAATGTTATCACAGTTGAAAACACCAAATTCATGAAGGAAGGTCTCATCATTGATATATATGAAACCGGTGCTTCTGAACCTACAGCAAAAGGCGTAAGAATTGTATCTGTTGACAGAGTTGGCAACACAATCACAATTGGCGGTTCTGCTGTTACAGTTGGTGCAGGTTTCATTACTGTTCAGAACTCTTATAACAGAGAAATCACCGGTCTTGGTGCTATCTTTGATGAGGATGTTAAAACACTCTATGGTGTAAATAAAGCAGAGAACAAAATCATTGTTCCTACTACCGTTGATGCCAACACAGACATTGACGATAGTGTAATTTGGGATGCAGTAGAAGGTGCAGAAACCTACAAAAACTCCAAAATCGATACCATTCTTATGGGTAAAGCAGCATACAAACACTACATTGAATACCTCAGAACAAACAATGTAAGAGTTGAAAATATGTCAAAAGACATTGTTGGCGGTTTCAAATCTCTTGCATATGCATTTGGCAACAGAGAAATCGATGTTATGTATGACCAGTTTGTTCCCGATAATGAAGCATGGTGTCTTGACAGTAAAGCACTTGAACTCCATACACAGGAATGGGATTTCGCAGACCTTCAGGGTGGCGGTATCTTCAACCTTATGGAAAACTCTTCAATTTATCGTGCATTACTTGCTAACTACGGTGACCTCATTTGCACAAACCCCGGTGGTTGCGTAAGAATCACTAACTGTGCATAATTCACCTTTCAAAACCTCTTTATGAGGTGAATGTCGGTTTTTCCCTGCGGTAGCTTTTAATCCTTTCTCTATCGCAGGGAAGATTGGCACTTGCTGAACCAATTATTTATATACGGTGGTGATAATATGACAATACTTGAAATATTTGAGAAAGTGAATTTATTGGTCCCTATAGAACAGCGAGTGTTCTTCAATTTCTTTGAAGATACAGTAAATGAATTACAGTCGTTGTATGGGGATTTTGTCTTTATTAAAGACAAAGAATATACGCCACCCAAACGCCTGACCGATGAAAATGTTGTGTTACCGCTATATCACAACTCAATCGTAGATAATATTTTGTTCCTGGCAAACAAAGGTGAGCAGTATAAAGGTGAATTTATAAGAAAATCAAGAGATGCTTACCTGAAATATTGGAACGATAATGCAAAAGGTAGGCGAATAAGACGAATGAGGTGGTAAAGATGTTTGATAGTGGAATATCGGTTAAAGACCTTATTGAAGAATTAAAGAATACAGAAATTGACATTTCTTTGGATATACCAAACAAAACCTATGTAACTTGGTTAAATGCGTTGCAACAGGTGTTATATACCGAAATAATTCAAGAACAGAAAAAAACGGCCATTGAATCGCCGTTTGATAGTCCTATAAGTATTTCATCTATAGCGACAGAAAGCAATGAAAATAAGCCAAGATTTGAGGATATAATCGCAGTTTATGCTGATGATATACAACTGATTAAATCTACAGTTGCAAGTGGTGTTATTTTTCCCAATACATTTTATAAAGATAACAACAATCTCGGTACAAATTTAGAAAAAGAACCCGAAACTATAACAATAGTTTATGTTGTTAAGCCGGCACTTGTAGCAGTTTCGGAAGAAGATGTAATAAACGACACAAATGTTATGGTGCCGATAGAGTTTATAGACCTTGTAAAAGCCAAATTGCGAGGTGAAGCCTATAAACTTGCCAATGAAGATAACCTTGCTGCAAAGTGGTTAAACGATTATAACATCCTTTTAGAAACATTTAAGGTGTGGATTGTTGATAAAACAGCTAATTTTGGAATGTAAGGAGTGTGTTATATGGCAAAAAACAAGAAAGACGAAAACACACTGCAATATTTACAAATGCCATTGCCTAAAGGTGGCAGACATTCAAGAATGACAAAGGTTTCGTTTGGTGGTCTGAACAAAAGATATACGATAGATTCGGGCGATTTATCGATGGAAAGCAACATTTCCACAAGTGAGTACCCCTATCTTACGCCGTCAGAGCTAAAAAAATCCATTTTAAACGGTTATGAAAGACCTATAAGTATGTCTGCCTTTGATGATTTTATTGTCGTTTTATATTTTGAAATTGCCGACAACAGTGCAGACGATGCGGTCAAGGTAGACTATATCAATAAAAATGGCACTGTTTACACGGGCATAGTAAAAAGCGGAGCTACCATTTATGATGACGAAGAACCAGGAAGCATAGTGCAATTTAATGTATATGACACACCAACCGATCCGTTAACAGGGCAGTTTGTGAAAAAGCTTTTATTCTTCCCGTATAAAGCTTCTATGTATATGAATATAGTCGAAGCTGATACAGACCCAAGACATTGGACCTACACCGAATTAAGCAAAGCAGATTTGTCGGTAATGTATTGCTACATTTATGACAATGCCAAGTATTATTTTACCGTAAACCTTGTCGAGAAAACATCAGAAGATGATGGGTATGACGAAAACAAAGTTACATATAAGAGGGTTCTTCAAAAGAAATATACCGAAGGAGATTGCTTTATATGTGACGGAATGGAAGTTTTGGTAAAAGAGTATTACAACAACAAGGCAGAAACTGATGAAAGTGGAGCAGAAATATATCCCCCACCCGATACTGCAAGTCATAACAGTTACTATAGAAACTCTTATAATAACGATGTTTACAGATGGTGTGAATATGAAACAGAAGATGGTGGCACAACACATGGTTGGAAAGTTAGTATTCCACCTGCAATGCCTAACCTGAAATACGCCACAGTGCATTTGTCGAGGGTGTTCGGTGTTGATGATGACAGAGTTTATGCAAGTGGATATAACGATTATACCAATTGGAATTTAGATACTGTTGATGAATACAACGAAGCTAATTCCTGGTGTAGTCCATCACAAGCAAACACCAAAGCGGGTGGTAAATTTACAGGGATAACAACATTCCAAAACCACATAATATGTTTCAAGCACGACTTCATGCACGAAATATATAACACCAAAAACCCGTTCAGATTACAAGACATATATGCAGAGGGAGCTATTGACAACAGAACCATTCAAGATGTTGACGGAAAGCTTATATTTGTATCAGAGGATGATGTGAAAATCTATACCGGTTCAAACCCAAGAGTTATAGGCTACAACCTTAATATGTCAAAATACACAAGTGCGGTATCAGGCACAGACAGCCGAAATTATTATCTGTATTGTGAAGATGCAGACTATAACAAGCATTTATATGTGTATGACACACTCACTGATTTGTGGTCTGAGCAAAGTATAGACCAAAGCGTCATAAGTTTTGCACACAATAAAAACGGAATGTATATGCTTTGTGCTGACGGACACATCTACAAAATGGATACCAATAATTATAACCATAAATGGAGTTTCGAAACAGAGCTTATCACTAACAAAACCGTTGATATCAAGCATATTAAGAAACTACAAATGCTTGTGGAATTAAACAACAATGCGAATATGCAAGTATATATTCTTTATGATAACGAAGTGTTCAACAAAAACACCTCACACCTTGTATATTCGAGCGATAAGGGCGGTAGATTCCCGATAAGGGTAAAACCTCGCAAGACTGCCAACTATGGTTTTAAGTTGCATATTGAGGGTTATGGCTATGCAAAACTATATGAGCTTGAGATATTTATAGAAGCAGGCGGTGATATGTATGTCTGATAACATATCCACAATGAATGACAGACAGCTTCGCAACGAGGTGCAGTTGTTGCGTGACGAGCTTGCAATAATGCAACGAAAGTATGAGGATATTCTCTACAATCTTGATACAGACAATTTCAGCAGTCGCTTTGTAAAAGAGCAAGGCAAGATGAAAACTGCGATAGAAGTCAATGCCAAAGGAATAACAACAAAGGTTTCCAACGAAGAATTTGAGTCTACAAAAACACAGACGGCCCAAAAGATTGAGTCGGAAGTGAAAAAACTCAGCGATGCCGACAATGAATTATCTTCCAAGATAACACAAGAGGCAGACAAAATCAGATCGGAAGTTAAAAGTGCAACAGAGACAATAGACACCAAATTTGAAAACTACTCTACCATAGAGCAGACCGCAGAAAAGATATCAACTACCGTCACAAGGGAATATGTAACCGATTTAATTGGCGATGAATATGTAACCAATGACACTTTAAATGAGTACAAGGTTACTGTGACATCAGCAATAGACCAAAAGGCTGATGAAATAAACTTATCTGTATCAAGCACATACGAAACTCAAGATAATGCCAATGGTCAGTATAGCAGTTTGAGAAGCTCAATATCGAGCATATCAATAGAAGCTGACAGTATATCGTCAAGGGTTGGAGATGTGGAAGATGGTCAATTTGGTGATTATACTCTTTTCACTCAAAGTGCAGATAAATTTTACTTTGATGGTGACAAAACAATATTTACGGGATGTATGTGGCTTACTAACAACGATAAAGAAAACAGATTCAGCATTTCACACGATGAATCAAATCCGTTAAATCCGTTCATTCAGTTATATAACCAAAACGATCCGTTGATTATCGGCAGAAACCAAACAAGTGTATATATAGGAGATGCCAACACCGATAATAGCCTTGTTGCCACACGAGGTTGGGTGATGGATAACGCAGGCGTTGGTGGCACGGTAGTGGCAGTATTCGGTTAAGGCGGTGATGCATCTTGGCAGGAATTAGTGTTTCATCAAAAACATCGACAAAAGTATCCCTTTATGTATCATCCCTTGATGAAAACTGGATGAGTGGCACAAGAACTGCATACTGGTATCTTGGCTCACCAAACGGTGGCATACCAACTGCTACTGCTTATTACAAATTCAAATATAGTGTCATTGACGAAAGAGTTTCGTCAGGTGGAGAGGTAACCTTTACAGGACTTGAAGCAGACACACGATATGGTATTTATTGTGAAATATGGGCAGACGAAACAAATACTCTCCTCGCAGAACTACAAGGTTTCGTCACAACAGACACGGGCACAACACAACAATGGGCAATATATCCAGGTGACCGAACTATAGATGTTGGTGACTGGGGAGAGAGCGAAACGACAGTTTTATATAACTACACAATCAGGAGACACGCTGTTGTTTTCCAATATAGTGGATATACGGAGATTTGGTCAAGCGGCAGTTTAGACACTATAGGATATTTAAGCACAAACCCCAATATAGACACTGACACAGGAGAACCATTATCACATATAGCAAAAGACGATGACAGTGGTGACGGAACAAATTTTTCTATAAAATGTTATGTTACTGCAGGTGTGAGATACTACATTTTTGTAAGAGGTTACACGGGTACAGAGTTAGGAGATGTACTGCTCAATGTAGCAACTCCACTTGATATCGTCACTATAAACAGATGGGATTGGAATTCTTCCAACGGAGTTGCATCTGCGTCTGAAACCTACGCCGCATATAGTGCAATAGTTAATAAAACAGCCACAACAAACTTTTCACATCTTGTGTGGGAAGATATGGTTGACAAGGTTTGGGAGATAATCAAAGCCAAAACAAATTGGTGGGATGAGAATTATGCAAGCTTGTCAGGCACAAAATCTTTGCCACAAAACAGTGATGGAAAGTATGAATTAACTGCCGTGGCATTCAACTCTCTCCGAAACAACATAGAGTTAATCGGCAATCGGTCTGATGTACTTGGTCGCAAAACCGGGATAGGTGTAGTATATGCAAAAGACACAGATTTTCCCGTAAGAGCCGAATATTTCATCACTCTTGCAAACTACATCAATGATTGCATAGACAATTTGTAAGGAGTTTAATATATGCTGATTTGCAAAGGCGAAAAATCATATCATTGCAGTAACATAAAAACTAATACGATTGGGGAAACTCAATGCATAATATTTACAATACTTGAACGAGTTTCCTCAATTGATATCGCAGATTTATTTGAAGATAACACATTCTACTTTTTTGACGAAGTGTTAAACGGCAAAATGGTAGAAACAAACGATAAAAAATTAGTTGGTTTGAGCATTACATACAATGCCGATTCAACTTGTAAAATAGTAATCAAATTAACAAAAGGAGTTGTTGATGATGAAAGTTAAATTTGCAGATGGTGTCGTAAAGGAATGTAATGCACCAACAGAACAGAAAGTGTTCAAAACTGCAAGTGGTGAACAGGGTTGGATTTTGCTACTTAAGTTAATTGGCGAGATAACATCCACCGAGATTGACGAGATTGTCACTACAGAAAACATTGGGCATTTAGAGTTTTTCACCGAAACAGAAAACGGCGAAGATAAAAAGATATTTGTCCTCGATGGATATAGTAAAATCACATCTTCCACAATCCGTCATGCAGAGGACATAACCACAACAAGTGTTGAAATTCAGTTGACAAAGGGGATATAAACTATGAAATTATATAGATTTGACAGACTCACTGCTGGATTCAGATTTGTTTTCGAAAAAGACCTCGATGCACACGAAACTGTAATTGTTAAAATGCCTGAGATTTCCGCTAATAAGCGTGGAGTAAACGATATTGGTTGGTTAAGCGATGGCAATGTAACATTATACGGTACATTTGCAAAAGACCCCACAAGTGAAAATGCATTATGGCAAGAGATAAGAGAATATGACGAGGTTAATAAAACCACTGTTGCCGTAAAGGTTGTAAACAACGGAGATAAATGCAGAATAGAAATGTGTGCAATACTTAACTAAACTGATGGTGGTGATTAAAAATGATAGGCAATATATCAAAAACAAGAGGTGTTCTTGGTGCAACAGGGCCACAAGGCAAACAAGGTATACAAGGACCTCCGGGTATTCAGGGTGAACGTGGTGAGCCGTTTACCTATGATATGTTTACACCCGAACAGTTATCTGCTTTAAAAGGTGAAAAAGGTGACCAAGGTGAGCAAGGCATACAGGGCAGACGTGGTGAAGCATTCACCTACGAAATGTTCACCTCTGAACAGTTGGCAGAACTAAAGGGCGAAAAAGGTGACCAAGGTATTCAGGGCGTTCAAGGTCACAAAGGTGATAAAGGAGATAAGGGCGATAAAGGAGATAAGGGTGACCAAGGTATTCAGGGTATTCAAGGTGTTCAAGGCGAAAAAGGCGATAAAGGAAATATGCCGAGCGTTTACCTTAGGTACGATGAAGCTACGGGCAACCTTTACTACAATTCAGATGGTATTGTGACAGGCGAAGAGTATGTAGATACGGGTAGCTTTGCCGACAAAGCAAGCATCGGAAGTATGGATACATTAAAAACAACCAACAAATCAAACCTTGTTGCAGCCATAAATGAGCTTTACGACTTATTAAGACCTTCTTATGCATTTATCGTTGTATTGGGCGGTGCAGAAAATTGGACTGCGGAAGATATTGTAGACGGTTCAGGCAATGTAATCGCCACTAAATACGGTCAGGTAGTTAATGTTAACAATGCGATTGTCACAGAGAGAAGCAAGGTTGACCTTCTGCTTTCGATTGACCAAGTTGCAATATTCAAAGAAAAAGACATTTCGTTCAGTACCGTAAACAGAGGCGGTGTTGTTACTGTTTACTGTGAGGGTAAAATTCCCGATTATAATTACAAAATACAAACAACAGTAACGGAGGTGGCTATATGAGTAAAGAAGTTGTAGAAATTTTTGGAAACGCTATCCCTACACCCGTGAAGATTCCTGATTGGAATCAAACAGATTCAACAAAATCCGACTATATAAAAAACAAGCCTGATTTAAGTAAAAAAGCAGATAAAACAATTCGCTTGACTAAAACCAAAAAAATAGATAACTACGCTGTAGTGACAGATACCATACCCGTAGGTTCGGAGATTGTGGTTAATGTTACAGGGTTGCCAAAGTTACAGGAAGAAGGTGATTTTTATTATGTCGAATATGGTTTTGAGGAATCACATAGCCTGTTTGAAGTCATCTCCTTTACGCCTGATGACGAAGGCAACGCTACAGTTTCACTTCCAGTTACTTCAGACCTTGTTCCCGATGCAGGTGCAGATGTTGTTGATATGTTTTGGATTTGTGTTGCCGCCGAACTTAGTGGTGTTGCAGAACTCGCAGAGCCTCCCACTGTAGAGTATATCGGTACAGAAGATATAGCTGATGCAGTGGAAAGACACGAGACTCTGATAAACGATATGAGCGATGGTCTTGTTAAAGGCTTCGGTGTGCCGTTTGATGTGACAGGCACAAGCTTTGTGTCAATCCACAAAGTTCATCCAAAAGAACACGATGTTGAGATTGCAACAGATGCAGAAAGTGTGACAGTGCTTGGGAAGAATTTGTGCAATCATTATTTTGACGATGCAAAAACCGATAATTTCCGTGCAGGTCTTTCCAAAAGCAACAACGATGATGGAAGCTTTAATTTGTCAGGCAAACTGACACAAAATTACAGGTATTGCAGTGAAATGCCGATTTTCATTCCAAAAGGCACAAATTTGGTTGCTTCAGGCTGTTGGGAAACACCACACGACAATGTGTTTGTTGGTGCTGTTGTCAGGAGTGCAAATGGAATACTTTTGCAAGCTAACAACACACCAAGCGGGCAATCAAAGAGTGTCACACTCACAGAGGATGCCATAAGTGTTGGCTTTATATTCAGATTTCAAAACAACAGTGCAGGTGACACAGTTGGAATTAACAACATAAAGATTCAGCTTGAAATCGGCTCTGTTGCTACAGAGTGGGAAGAATACAAAGGTATCACATACCCTGTTGAAGATGGCAAAGCAACTGTGAAAAGTGTTTCACCCACAATGAATATCACAACACCCACAAGCGGTGCAAGCATTGAAGCAAAAGGCTATCAAGACGGATTAGCGGTTATTGATGAATTAAAACAAGCTATTCTCAGTTTAGGAGGTAATATTTAATGTTTAATCTCAAAGATTTTATTAAAAAAGGATTTTTGTCAGCAGTAGGCAGTATGGCAGACTATCAGATTATTCTTAATGCAGTTGGTTGGTTTGAAAAGGGAGTGCTTTCCGAAGATGACCTTGCCGACATACAGGAAGCCATAGATGCAAAAAATGCAGTGGCAACAGAGGAAATAACCACAGAAGAAATCGAGTAATATCCTTGCGAGGATATTACTCTGACTAAATGTGAAGGAGTTGATATTTATGGCTGAAATTTTATTGGGAAATATAAAAGGCGAAAAAGGCGATGATGGTACAAGCTTTAAAATCTCAGGTTACTATCCGACACTTGACGAGCTTATATTTGCCGTTCCTCATCCCGAAGCGGGTGATGCATATGGCATTGGAAGCAGTTACCCCTATGATATACATATTTATTCTACTTTAAATGGTTGGGTTAATAACGGCTCAATACAAGGCCCGAAGGGTGACAAGGGTGACAGAGGCGAACAAGGCGTACCCGGTATTCAAGGTCTCCAAGGCGAGAAGGGCGAAAAAGGTGACCAAGGTATTCAAGGTGTTCAAGGTCTCAAAGGTGACAAAGGAGATAAAGGCGATAAGGGTGATGCTTTCACCTATAGTATGTTCACTGAAGAGCAATTAGCTGATTTAAAAGGCGATAAGGGTGACAAGGGTGATAAGGGTGACAAAGGTGACAAAGGTGAAAAAGGTGATGCTTTCACCTATAGTATGTTCACTGAAGAGCAATTGGCCGATTTAAAAGGAGATAAAGGCGATAAGGGTGATAAGGGAGACCAAGGCATCCAAGGTGTTAAAGGTGACAAGGGTGATAAGGGTGCCGACGGCGTTAATGGTAAAGATGGCATTGACGGCGTTGATGGTGTTTCTGCAACAATCACAGGTGCAACTGCTTCAATCGACTCTACAATCGGAACTCCAAAGGTTACCGTAACAATGGGTGGAAATGAAAACCAAAGAAGTTTCGCTTTTGCCTTTTCGGGATTAAAAGGTGAAAAAGGTGCTGATGGTGCTAATGGTGTTGATGGTAAAGATGGCAAAGATGGTTCTGATGCCACAGTTGATATAAACAACGAAACACCCACTTATTCAGATGCATCTTCACTTGCCACATTGACAAGTGGTGAAAAAATAAGTGTTGCTTTTGGAAAGATTAAGCTTGCGATAACAAACCTCATATCGCACCTTGCAGATACCACAAAACATATAACTGCATCAGAGAGAACTGCTTGGGGCAGTAAAGCTCCTATAGCACACGCCACAAATGCTACAACCTATGGTGTTGGTACATCATCAAATTACGGACATCTTAAAATAACTGATGCAGTTAACGGAACGGCAACAGATACTGCCGCAAGTGCAAAGGCGGTTAGCACATTGAACACTAACATAGCAAATCATATTGCGGATGCGGTTGCACACTTAACTTCTGATGAAAGGACTGCATTGAGTTCACAACTAAAGATTAAATCGGGATATTATACGGGTAGCAACGACTATGGTAGCTCAGACAAAAACAGTCTTTCATTTGAATTTGAGCCAAAACTGCTTATAGTTGTTCCCGATGATGAATACGATACACCTTCAGTATTTGGAACACACCTTTTTGCGGTGAAAGGTATGACCTGTCCGTTGACCTATGCAGATACATCCAAAGGTACATATCGCTATGTCAATATGACCTGGTCAGGAAATACAGTAAGTTGGTACTCACCTGCAGATGCATCTGCACAGTTAAATTATAATTCAACAAAATATTATTATATAGCAATAGGCTAAAGGAGCGATAATTATGAAAATTAACTGGAAAGTAAGAATTAAAAACAAACTGTTTTGGATAACTATAATACCTGCGGTATTACTTTTTATTCAGGCTGTTGCATCAGTATTTGGATTTACCCTCGACCTTGGCGAACTCGGAAACAAGCTTGTATATGTGGTTGAAACTGCATTTGTCGTGTTAGCAATTCTTGGTGTTGTAACAGACCATACAACCAAAGGTGTTGGCGATAGTGAAAATGCATTAACATACAATCAGCCGAAAGAATAACAAAAGTGTGTGATAACAATCAACTTAACGGAGGTATAATATGAGCAATAGTAGTTTAGTTGACTATACAAAGATATCCCCGAATAAGTCGGTGAGACAGGGGAAAATAAGCAAGATAACTATTCACCATATGGCAGGAAATTTGACAGTTGAGAGATGTGGTGATGTGTTTGCACCAACATCAAGACAAGCAAGCTCCAATTATGGTATAGGAACAGATGGCCGTGTAGGAATGTATGTAGAAGAGAAAAATCGCTCGTGGGCATCATCCAGCAGGGATAACGACCATATTGCAGTAACCATAGAGGTGGCAAACGACCAGGTTGGTGGTAATTGGCACGTAAGTGACAAAGCTCTTGAAAAGCTGATTGATTTGTGTGTTGATATATGCAAGAGAAATGGCATTGATAAGCTCAATTTTACAGGTGACAAAAACGGCAATTTGACAATGCATAAATACTTTGCGGCAACAACGTGCCCCGGTCCATATTTGGAAAGTAAATTCCCTTATATAGCAGATGAAGTAAATAAGAGGTTAACAAAGAAGAAAGAAACAATTCCCGAACTTATAACAGCAAATGACATAGTGTGGGAATTAGGTCACAGAGGTCTTGTTACCGACACACAAGGTATGCTTAAAGAAATGAATGAAAATCCCAACGGTAGACTGTATTGGTTGGCAAGAAAGATGCTCAACTATATTCGTCAAAAGGGAATATAGGAAGGAGTGTTTTCAAAATGACAGAACACAAAACTACCGAAAGTGAAATCAAAGAAATTTGGGAAAGGCTAACCGCAGGTGAATCAAGCATCAAGTCGGCACACAAAAGGATTGATACGCTTGAAGAAAATAGCAAAATAACAAAAGATATGGCTATTGCTACAGCACAGATAGCCACAGAAACAAAAGCTTTGCGTGAGGATTACAATAAAGTTGATGACCGTATAGCAGAATTAGAAAAAAAGCCAATCAAGAGATACGATACATTTGTAACTGCTTTTATAACTGCTATTAGTGGTGGTATTGTCGGTTATTTGCTAAGCCTTGTATTGCATTGAAAAAAGGAGGAGATAAAATTTGAGCCTTAAATTTATTAATTATGATAATCCCATAATCAAAACGAGGACAGATATGAAGCAAAAGATAGGCGGTATATTTGGCACAACAGAAAACAAGCCAACTAATAGTGTATTAAATTTGTTTTTGAATAAGAACGGACTTTCACCTACTGCAATCCAAACACGTGTAGCAACACCAAGCCCAACAACCACGACACCCGAACCCCAAACGGGAACTACTTATACGGCGAAAAGCGGAGACAGTTTGTGGAATATTGCCGAGAGGGTTTACGGAGATGGTTCGCAATACACAAAAATACTCGATGCCAACAAAGATAAAATCAGTAACCCGAACTCAATTTATGCGGGTCAAGTTTTAGTAATTCCTTCTGCATCTGATAAAGCTTCGACATCAAACACTCACACAAAAACCACAACACAGAACAGTGGCAATACAACCACAACACCCGAACCCAAAACGGGAACTACTTATACAGTGCAAAGCGGAGATAGTTTGTGGAATATTGCAGAAAAATATTATGGAGACGGTTCGAAATATAATCTCATTTACAATGCCAATAAAGATAAAATCAGTAACCCGAACTCAATTTATGCAGGTCAAGTTTTGGCAATTCCTTCTGCATCTGATAAAGCTTCGACATCAAACACTCACACAAAAACCACAACACAGAACAGTGGCAATACAACCACAACACCAAGCAGTGTTGGTACAGGTGAATTTTCCAACCGTGTAGGGCAAAGAATCACCGATACATCCAAATACAATAACACTGCAGCCACCGGACAGTGTGTATGGTATGTACGAGGCAGAGCAAAAGAGAAACTTGGAAAAGACACAGGTGCAATCGGACACGCCAACCAAATGTGGTACAACGCAAAAAGTGAATCAAAACTGTCAGCTACGGCAGACAACATTAAACCCAATAGCATCATATCGTACAAATATGGTACAGGAAGTTCAGGGCAAACATACGGCCACGTTATATTCATCGAAGATGTTGTGGGCGATACAGTATATTATACCGAAGGTGGCAGCGGATATTACAAATCCGGCACAGACGGTGTTGTGAAAACGGGAAGCAAATCACAAATACTACAAGGTGTTAACTCGGCAGGAAGCCGAATTGGCAGTAATGCTATAGGTATTATAGACCTATCGAAATATTAATCAAAGGAGTGAAAAAGACTATGCCGTACAATCCTTATTCCGCAGTAAGTCAAATATATAAATTGAAAGGTCAGTGGGAGACTGCCAACAACGCAGGTGATGATACTGCCAAAAGCAGTGCTGCACAAAATGCGCAACAATACTACGAACAGTTGAAAGCCAATGGCTACGGCGATGTTGCGGAAGAGCTTTCAAAATCCAATTACACACAAGCGAAAGCCATAAATGATAAGTGGGCGAAAACGGGAAAAACCTCAACAAGAGATTATTTATATTCTTTGGGGCAGTCGCAAGGTATGTCGAAGAGCGATGTTGACAACCTGATTGCTTGGGATAATCAATCGGGCGAGGTTTCTTTCGGTGGCAAAAAAATAGGCACTCCTGATACAATCGTTGATGGCGTTTCCTATTGGTCTGACACATCGGTGCTTGATAATGCATTTAATGATTATGTCAGCAGAAGTGGTACAACTCGTGATAAGACTACTGCAGTTAATCAAGAAAACGAAAATCTGTTTAAAAAATATAATCAAGCATACGAAGATATCACAAAAACCAATCCGTTTAAAACAGATGAAGCCAAAGCTATTCTTGGTAAATATGACCTGGCAGGACTGCAAGCAAGAGATAATGCTGTGGCAAGTGGTAGTGCTACCAATGGTGGTAACATAGATAGCTACTCTGCTGCAAATGCAATGCGACAACAGTCTGCTTTGATTAATCAGGGGCAAATGGCTGTGCTTGATGCACGCCAACAGAAAGTTGACAATATAAGAGGTATATTATCCGATATGGGTGTTAACATTGACCGTGTATTCATTCAAGACGAAACCACTAAAAACAACGATGTAGCAAGATTAAGCGAAGAAGCAAATGTTACCGGTTATGTTCCAAATGAGTGGACCATTAAAAACGATGATATATATAGTCAGTTCTTGAATGAAGATGGCACTTTCAAATCAGAAAAAGAGGGTGTTGATATTCAGGCTCTTATCGACCAA
>JAEIGA010002384.1_pt1 | contig 29990 bp, 19 predicted proteins | sample 9270691 | NCBI WGS metagenome assembly JAEIGA01 (sample SAMN17057246, study PRJNA624740) | gut metagenome | biome: biome; isolation source: fecal sample | host: Bos grunniens | place: China: Xizang | collected 2019
AAAAGAAAAATCGAGAATGATACTATGATCAGCAATAAATTCAGAATAACTAAACGACATATATAATCAAATACTTGATATGCTTTACTATTCAATATTTTGCTTTTCATAATTCATCCTCGATTAGTTTCAGCATTGATTAACCAACAATACCAGTTCTTTCAATACCTTCAACAAATAATTTTTGTACGAATAGATAACCAACTAAAAGTGGAAGCATCATCAAGAAACCTGAAGTATTTGCAATCAACGAAATAAACATCGAGTTACCACGGATTTCCGGGTCAACTAATTGGTCTAATTTGTAAGTTTTCATGAAACTTGGAAGTCTTTCTGCTGTATTTAAAAGTTTCATTGTAAGTAATGGGAAATCACCAGTAGAAAGTTCTAATAAACTTGTATAATATACATCATTCCATTGCCATACGAATGAGAATAACATAACTGTGATCATTACACCACGAGCATTCGGAAGCATAATACTCCAGAATGTTCTAAATACACCAGCTCCATCGATTTCCGCAGATTCTTCAAGTTCAACAGGAACTCCTCTAAAGAATTGTCTAAATAAGAAAATGAAGATTGCGTTATTAATACCTTGACCAGTAAACGCCATAATGTAAAGAATGAAACGTGAACCAGAAAGTACAAGTCCTTTACCACCATTAAATAATCCAAAAATACCAAAAATATCAAAGTCAGAGAAATATAACATTCTTGATACAGAAACGGCTTGAGGTGGAATAATAAATGTAGCAAGTAATACTATGAAGATTAAGTTACTACCTTTAAATTTCAATCTAGCAAGAGCATAACCTGCAAGTACAGAACATGTTACTTGTCCTAACATTACTATTAAAGATACACGAATATTATTAAATAACGAATTCAAGTAATCAAGCATTTTATATGCAATTTTAAAGTTAAGAATTGACCATGTTTCTGGAATCCAAATAACTAATTTATTTTGGATATCAGCTGGATGTCTAAATGCAAGAGAAATTTGTTGGAAAATTGGGAAAATAATTACAAATGATAAACCAATAAGAATGATTATTCTAAATAGTGTTGATAATTTATCAGCAACTTTTTGAGTTCTTACGGCTTTCTTAACAGGGTTTCTTAAATCCCTAAGAATTTGTTCATATTTTAACTTTGCTTTTGATGGTACTTTATTTTCGTTCATCATGATAGAACACCACCTTCTTCAAGAATATCAATGCAATTCCTAAAATCAATAATGATAATAAGATATAGCACCAAGATACAGCCGCATGTAGACCATACTTGTAGTTTTCATTTAATGATTTTAAATAGAAACTTAAATCACTTCTTAAGAATGAGTCAACAATTGTATAAACTACAACTGTTAAAATCATTGGAGAAACCATTGGTAAAGTAATTTTCCAGAAAGATTCATACTTAGTAGCACCTTCAATTTTTGCTGCTTCATATAAGTGACCAGGTACAGATTGAATAGCTGCTAAGAAGATTAAGATTTGTACACCCGCATATGAAATTGTACTATAAATTGTAGATGTAATACCACTTAAGAATGTTACAATTTTTGCAGGAATACCTATCTGTGTGAAGAACTTCTTCATGTCAAATATTTGACTTAATGCATTTTGACCTATAGAGTTAAGTACAGAGTCAATAGCTGCTGTTGATTCAGTTGCAGCTGTAATAGCTTCTGAGTTTAAGATAACTGGTAAGAAGAAGATTGCTCTTGCAACTGCTCTACCTTTGAAGTTACCATTTAACATAACAGCGATTAATAAACTAAAGATTGTAATAACTATAGCATCTAAGATTGTTTGGAAACCAGTTTCAGTTAAAGCTTGAATAAAACTGATTTTTTCATCACTACCGAAGTCAGCTCCACGCGCTGGGAACATTAATTCAGTAAATGCATATTTGTAGTTTCCAAAGAAATCAGAAATTAGTTCATTTCTATTTTCAGGGTGAATAAATTTACCAAAATGAACTATTACACCATTGTCAGCAACAACTCCACTAAATGAGTAAATTAATGACATGATCATTGGATATAAATAGAATATTAAGAACCCAAGAATTACTGGTGTTAAGAATAGTATAGAAACAAATAATTTTTGTCCTTTACTTGTCCATTTATCATAACATTTACGTTTGAATAATACGAACGGATAAGCAAGATAATAAAAGAATAAACCAATATATTTAAAGATTGTTTTAATAACACGTCCTGCTTTATTGTTGTTTAAGAAACTTGAAATTTTGTTTAGTAAACTTCTTACTCCGTGTGTAATCTTTTCTTTAACTTTAGCGAATCCTTTTAATTCTTTCTCATCTTTGTTAATATCCATTAATTTATGAACAGATTCTTGTTCAGTAGATTGAGCGGCTTCAACTTCTTCTAATAGATCTTTTTCTTCCATCTTAAGCTACCTCCTTATCTGTTGCACAACTCCATGGATTTAAAATTCCACCAGTTGTTTGTTCTTTAAATGGATTATATTGAGCATCATTGTTTTCGATATCAATATAAGTTAATTCGTTACTGATGTTAACATTCATATCTGAATAGTTTAGATAGATAGAGAATTCAGAATCAGTAACTTGTGACTTACATTCATCTTTTACTTTGTAAGTTACTTTAAATACTGAGCTATTATTTCCTACTAATTCATGAGAAGCTAAATAATATTTATGTAATTCTAATGTATCTAAAACTGTTGTTAAAGATTGAACTTCTCTTTGCCAATCAATATAATGTGTATAGTAATAATAGTTATAATCTGTTTGAATTAATTCATTAGAATCGTCAAAACTGAATGTGAATTCAATATTTGAACCAGTTTCTAAAATTTTCATGATGTGATAATTTAATCCTTTTTCATCATTAGCATTAATGATTAAACCACTATAATCACGGTAACCAGAGAATACTAATTGATAGAATGGAATTGAATAATCAAAGATATCTAATAATGTTGAAGAATATGGTAATTCAACAATGTTATTAGTGTATTTAACTGCAAATTCATAAGGAGCAGTTAATGTTAAATTACTAATATTATTAGCATTTAAATTTTCAAACATATTAATTTGTTCAACTACAGAATTGTATCTGAAGAATTCTTGACGTTTTTTGTAGTCACCAACAATTTTTGAACCAAGTTTTTCAAATGCCATATTACCTAGTGAAGGGTTATTCTTAGTGAAATTTTCAACTAGATTATCTGCGAACACTTTGAAGAATTTTGGTGAAATTGTATAAATAGGACGTTGTTGTTTATCAAAAATACCACTTGCTAAATCGTAAGGATATTTTTCAGTAAATTCATTAGAAATGTCACGAGAAGCATATCTAATTTTACCAAATGATTCGTTAATTTTATTAACTTCTAAGAAGCTAACATTTGGATATAATGTTACATTATTTTGATCAAAATAATCTAACATTGATTGAAGTTCTTTTTTAGTTCCTAAATCTTTAGTGAACTTCATGTCATTAAATGTTTCATTAACTAAACCAGAATCTTGCCATCCAAGATATATTACATTAATGTTTTTAGCATTCCAATCTTTTAATTGTTTTGTAATAGTAACAGCTTGATTGAATGTAGTTAATGTGTCATATCCATCATAAACAATACCTAAGAAGTTAGTTGTAAAATCATATAACCCTAAATATTCAGCATTAAGTACTGTTTCATTTGTTTTGTCTGTAACATTCTTATCTAGAATGTCTCCTAATAACATAGTTTGATAACGTTTTGCGATATCAGAATATGTTAATCCTTGTTCGTTGATTAAAGAATAATCAACAGTAAAATCTGTTTTTACATTTGTTGGAGTAACTTGTGTTACAGGTGTTGCATAATAACCTGTACCAATAGTTACTGTTTGTGATTCTCTGTATGTAGCAGAGAAGTAAATTTTGTTGTAAGAATCACTTCCACTACTTACACCAGCATTTAAAAACATTTGTGGAGCACCATTAGTTACTCTTGCAATAATACTGCTTCCTTGGAAACTACCTGTACCTTTACTAAAGTTTATAGAATCATATGTTAAAGCGTACATTGGTAATAATACATCTTCTGATGCAGTCTTTTTAACTTCATCAATAAACGCTAAGTCTGTTGAATAAACACGTTTTTGATAAGATAACTTACCATTATTTAAATTAACAATACCACCACTACCATCAGGAATAATCATGTACCCATTAGATTCTTGAATTTGAGTTAGGTCATAATATGGTTTACCTTCACCTTCTACTACAATAGGTGCATAATCCATACCAATTGCAGAGAAGTATGGAAGAATATCTATTTTGTAAATAGGATATTTTTCAGATAATGATTCATATAACGAATTATTAATAATCTTCGCTTCAAAACCATTTTCAGTTAAAGTATATTGAACAGCCACTTTAAATGATGGAGTATTTTCAACAACTTCAACATTAAATAAAGATTGGTCAGCTTCTAAATCTTCTTTTGTATAAAGTAATTTCTTTAAAATAACTTCTTTTAATAATTGATTTGTTCTTGTGCTCATACCACTATAGTTTTCAATTTTATAGAAAACATATGGATGTTCAGCATCTTTTAAAGTATCGTCTTTTACATATTCTGTTTGAATTGTAGTTGTATCTCTTCTAGTGATAATTTTATAATCCTTATGAAAAGATAAAGCTTTCATGAAATCATGTTTGTTATTTGAGATAAATTCATATTCTAATCTAAACATAATTTCAATATATGCGATTTTTTGTTGATGTGATAAAGCTTTGAATTTTGCAGGTAAATTGAATAAATCAGTTTTTGCATAATCATCATCATCTACTTTATTTTGATTTCTATCAACATAGTATTTGTATGCTTCTACACCAATATATCCATCACGAGCATTTGCTGTACCGATCTTACCTGTACCATATTGGTTACGAATATATTTTACTGAGTAGTGTAAATTGAAATAATCTTGAAGTTCTTTTTCAGTCCAAGATTTAATCTTTGGAAGTTCTGCTTTTATGTAATCTTTGTTACGTTGAATTAATTCATTTAAACGATCTTCAGTAAGATATTGCGGATAATTATAATATTTATCACCTTTAGTTTGTAAATCATAATAAACTTGTAAAGTACCATTTGTAGCATCAAATTTATAACTAAAAGTTTGATCAACATAGTTTGGAGTATCCTTATCACCTAGATTATCATTAATAGAATATTCATAAGCACTATAAGGAAGACTCGCACCATTTGGTGTGTAGTAATAAAGAATCAATGGACTATTTTGATTTGAAAGTGTTGATCCTAAATTATTAGCGTAGTCAAGATTTTGTGGATTTGAGTACCATTCATTTACTGCCACACCATTTTCCATACGGATAATTTTGAATTGAGTACTAAAGTAGTTTAGTTTTAAAACATAACCAGTTTTTGTACTATCTAATTTTTCAATACAAGGACGGAATTCATCCATTGTTTGTTTTGCTAATTGTTCAGGAGAAATTAGATCATCTGTTTTAACTTTATGATTAAATTCTCTTGAAGTATCTTGTTTTGAAAGTTCTTCTACTTTGCTGTCTAATTTAGATAAGAAGTCTGCAGTTTTACAAGCTTTTTCAACTTCTTTAATTTTTTCATCAAAGTTTGATACAGTAAGTTCATTTAATAAAGCATCAAATTTTTGTACGTTAACTTTAACTTCATCTTCAATATATTTATCAATAGATACAAATCCTTCACTATCAAATGGCATTCTGTCATCTGTTAATGCAGAAGCTTTGTAACCACCTAGGAAATATACTAATGCAAAAATTAAAACAAATAATAATAATGCAAATAAAATTGTTCTTTTAACTGTTAAGAATTTAGGCCATCTTAATTTCATCTCGACTACCTCCTATAAGAATCTCGATACGATTTCTTTATATAACGAGTAGAAGAAACCGTATATTTGTTGTGATAAGTCGAAGACAAGAAGTGCAATGAATAGAATTACTGCAGTTGCAACGATTGTTAAGATAACTGTTAAAACAGCTTTTGCAACGCCATATTCTTGTAATACTACTAGCCCCATAAAAATCATATAAACAGTTAATGCGAAACCTAAAACTGTGAATAAAACAATCATGTCTGCTTCATCTACAGTTAAAACATTACTTAATACTAAGTTAATAATTCCAAAAATAATTAATGGAAAATATGAATAACCACCCATTGTAAAGATTTGTTTCATTGTTGCTTTACCATCCATAAGAGTTGAAATACTCCAGTTAGCAACAGATAAAATTACAAGTGGCATTACTGCATAAACTAATAATAAAATACTATTAAATTTTGTAGGGTCGTTTTTATTGATAATGATACCATCAGCGTTATAACGAATAATTGTTAATAACGCATAAATGAATACCATTCCAAGTCCAACACTTAATTTGCCTTTTTTATCTTCTTTAAATTCTGTATATCCAAGTACTGGATGTGATAATAATCTTAGAGGAACTTTAACGAAGTTTTCATAAAAAGCAGTTAATAATTTTTTAATATAATTTAATACTTTCATTTACGCTTCCTCCCTCTTTGATCTTGCTAGATTTCTTTGATAAATCTTATTTGTAACTACAAGTGCAACACCTGCAACAGTTACAATTACAATTCCTGTCATAAGAATTCCAAAGTTATCTTTTAATAAATCGTTACGATAAAGCTTGAATGCATCTGAATAGTATTCAGCATTGTGACCTAATTCAAAGTTTATCATAGCTTCATTGTAATCGCCATTTCTTAATAAGCTTTTACCGATACCAACATAAGCAAGTTCGTAGTTACTGTTCATTTTAGAAACTTCTTCCCACTTAGCTTTAGCACCGTGAATATCATTGTTTAAGTATAAACTTGTTGCTTCATTTACTAATTTACCAAATTGAGTTGTTTCGTAAATCATAATTGTACCAGCACCTTGGTCAAGTAATAGTACATATTCTAAAGCATTTTTACCAGTTGAGTCAGTTACTGTAAAGTATCTTAAAGCAACTGGGTTTTTGATGTTACTTTCAAGATCACCTTTTTCACCAGATACGTAAAGTAAGTTACCTTCTTCATCGTATGTGAAAATACGTCCTCTTGTTCTATCTGCTACTGAATAGATACGGTCTTTATTTACATCAATTGCTGTAAATTTAGATGAACCTTCAATTGCAGGTTTTACATATGATGCATATTTGATATCACCATCAGGTGTAACGTAACCGTTACGTTTTAATACGTCTTTACCAGAAGTATTAATTAATTTAATCATTTCCGCTGCTGTTGTTGCAGATGGGTCTGGTTGAGCAGTAGCGTAAATTAATTGACGATCGTCAAGTGTTAAGTTTGTAAATTCAGATGGTAAGTTAAGTGATAATTTTGCATATTGTTCTTCACTTAATAAGAATGACCACCATGAACGTTTTGATACTAAGTTTTTACCTAAGAAACGATTGAATTCACCATTTTGATTATATTCAATAATACCTTGGTAAGTGTTTGTTGCAATTGTGTATAAACGACCTGAACCGTCTACAACAATTTTTGCAGGTTGATATAAGATTTTTGTTGTTGTATCTTCTGCATAGTTAAACATATAGAATGTACCTTCATCATTTGGAGTAGTGTACACTTTATCAACAACATAGTTATCTTTGCGAATACCTAAGATTCTTGCATTACCTGAGTCAGCTACATAAATGTAATCTTCAGTTACAAATAAACCGTTAGCTGAGTTTAATAATACACATGTTTCATAACCATCAACTGATGGATTAATGTCATATGCAAAGAATGGAGCACGAATTGTTTTATTTGATTTGTCAATTAAAATTGTGCTTGCTTGAATTTGTTCTACAGTAACATTTTCAGGATGTTCAGCATCAAATAAGTAAGATTTTGTTCCATCTTTCATTTCGTAATAGTATGATTCAGCTAAGATTTTAGCTGCTTCATCAGTAATTTCGAAAATGTTCATTCTTTCTTTAATTGTGTAATCTTGGTTTAAAACATAGATTCCACTGTGTTTATAAATTGAAACTTTTTGTTCACTAGCACCTTCTGTAATTTTTTCTTCAGTTTTAGCTAAAACATTGAACTCAATAGCGTCATCTTTTGATGCAGTGTTTGCACCATCAAGAACATAAATTTCATTTCCACAAACAGATAAGTCAGTTAAATTAATAAATTCTTTTGTATTTTTACCGTCAACTCTATCATCAATAAAATTAGCAGTATCAGTGAATGAATCACCATTTTTAAAGATTTCTTCAAAGTCAATTGCATCCTTAAAAGTTAAACCTTCACTTGAGTAAATTGGATTTTTAAAGAAATCGTAGTTGTAAGAATATGCACCGATTACAAATGTTGGTACAAGTAAGAATGTTAATAAAATTGTTAAAAATAATATTTTCTTTTTCATTTGCTCTACATCCTACTTCATACCTGAATGCTCCATTGTTTCAATGATTTGACTTTGTGATAATACAAAGACAGTAATTGGCACAATCATCATAATTAAGATAACGGCAGAGGCACTACCAGTTCTTGCTACACCACCGGCAACGATTTGGTGTAGTGAGTAACTTAATGGTTTTAATTGTTCACTATAAATGAATGTTCCACCATCGTTATTCCATAATTGTTGGAATAAAAGAATGATAAGTGTTAACCATGCTGGTTTAACTAGTGGCATAACAATACGCCAGTAAATTTGGAATTCATTTGCACCATCGATTTTCGCTGATTCAATTAATTCCATTGGGATATCATCCATAAACTGTTTCATTAAGTATAGACCTAATGAGTAAGCAAATGCTGGAATGATAATTGCCCATTGAGTATCTACAAGTCCTAATACACTAAAGATAATGTATTTAGGTGTTGCTGTAACTTGTGCAGCAAACATTAATGAATAAACTACTAAACCGAAAATTACTTTACTTCCTGGGAATCTATGTTTTGCAAGTGGGTACGCAGCCATTGAAGCAATGATTACGTGACCGATTGTTCCCATTAATGTAATGAAGATTGTATTGAAGAAATATCTTGAGAAAGGAACCCAAGAGTCTTGCATCAACATTGCAAGGTCTGTAAAGTTATCTGTTGTAGGGTTTTGTACGAATAATCTAGGTGGGAAAATGAATAATTCATTTAAAGGTTTAAATGCTGCATTGATTGAGTATACTAGTGGATATGCACTAAATAGACCAAAGAATAATAGCATTAAGAATAAAGCGATATCTCCACCTAAGCTTCTGCTCATTCTTTTCTTTTTCTTAATTCTTCTTTTCTTAGCACGTAAATAGAAGAATCTTTCAACTTTGCCCATGGTAGCTTCATCACGAATACCATATTTTTTGGCTAATTTTTGTTGACGTTTAATACTTTTTAACTCGGCTTTGGATATTTCAGAACCGCCAATTGCATCATCAAATTTGTCTGCCATTATTAGCTACCTACCCTTCTTAAAATTTTACGTACTAACATGTTCGCTAAGATCATGATTAGGAATAGTACTGTTGCGATGGCTGATGCGTAACCCATTTCCATACGGATGTTACCATAGTCCATCAAGTGTGTGATAATTGTATGTCCGGCATAGTTAACAGATGGGAAACCAGCCATTTGAATTGATACATCAGCAATAGATAAACTTGATGTAATTTGCATTACCGCACCGAACATTAATTGTGATTTCATTTGTGGTAAAGTTATAAACCATAACTCTTGCCAACGGTTTCTAATACCATCGATTGCACCTGCTTCGTAAAGTGTTTTGTCAACACCTTGTAAACCGGCGATGAATGATAAGAAACTTACACCTAAACTTAACCATAATTGTACGATCATAATGATCCAAATTATGTATGTTTCATTTTGTAACCATTGAACTGGTTCATTTAAAATACCAAATTTAATTAAGTAAGCATTTGCGTAACCATAACTATCACTTGAGAAGATTAACTTCCATACTAAGTATGCAGAACCTGAGATAGATGGTGCATAGAAAATTAATGTCATGAATGAACGAAGTCTAGGACGAAGTTCATTAATTAACCACGCAAATACGAATGCCATTAAATAACTTAATGGACCTGTAACAACAGCTAAGATTAAAGTATTTTTAATAGCTGTCATAAAGTTTTCATCATCTACGAACAAACGCATGTAGTTTGTCCAACCTACGAAGTCTGGGAATTCTAATAGGTTAAAGTTTGTGAAACTTAAAACTAATGAGATTACTACAGGTAAAACTGTAAATACAAAGAATAAAATTACATAAGGAGCTACTAAATAGTAGTATTGTCTCTTAATGAAAATTTCCCTACGTAATCTTCCTCCACGCTTACTCCAACGTTCCATTTTACGAGTTAGAGAAACGCGTTCTTTTTCAATACGTAATTTTTGTAATAAGCGATTGTAGAACTTATTGTATTCAAAATATTCTTCAACAGCTTGTTGGTCTTCTGGGTTTTCTTTGTATCGTTTATGATACTCTTCCCAGATTGGTTTTGCTTCTTCAATTTGCTTTTTGATTTCAATAATATTTTTCTTTGCTTCGGCATCATCAGCAGCGTCTTGAGCTTTCCATTCAGCTTTCTTTTGAGCCATTGCTTCACGCATTAAGCGTTTTTCTTCAGATCGATTTTCTTTCTTTTCGATAGCAATTTTTTGTTTTTCTTCTTTAGAAAGAACTACTCTATTCTTATTTAATTTTTGATTTTTAAGAATTGTTTTAACGATTTTATAAGTAATAAGAGCAAATATTAATGAAAACGCAACATATAAAAGTATTGTCATAAATTATTCCCTCCTATTTCCTATTTATCATTTTTTAGTGGAAGTCCAAATTCTTCACGTTTACGATCGATTTCATTGTTAATATTTTGTGCAAATTTATATAATGTTTCTTTAGCATTAACGTTATTGTTAATTACAGTACGGTAAGCATTTTCGATTTCACGTCCAGTGATATAACTTCCGGCAATTTGTGGAATTTCACGAACACCATATAAGTGTTTAACTCCATCAACAATTTCGTATAAATATTCTTCACCATCAATAGTTAGTGTTAATTGATTTTCACGATCAGTAACAACACCCCATTGTTTTAATAAGATTTCCATATCAGCTTGTGGCCATGCTAATTTACGGAATGCATTGTGGTTGGCAGTAGCATGACGAGCAGAGATACCTAAGATACCTTCCATTTCTCTACCAAAGTCACTTTGAATATCTGTAGAAGTCCACCATTTTAAGAATTCCCATGCAGCATATTTTTTATCTGCATCTCTTTCAGCATTCTTAGCAGTGATGATTGCACCAGAACCTGATGCTACAGATGTATGATTAATTACTTCATGTACAACACCTTCATCATCAGTAATTGTTCCTACTGTACCTGGAACTGGATAGAATGCCCAGTCACCACGAATTTCAGGAGCAAATACGGCTAATGTATTATACATTTCATAGTATGAAATACCAATTGGCATTTCACCTGAACGGAAACGGTTAAGGAATGATGCAGATTTAGGGAATGAATATTTAGTATAGAAGTCTGTCCAATATTCAAATGTATCCATTGCAATTTCGCTTAATGTTTCACCATTTTCATCAATTTTTTCGTTACTTAATAATCCACTTTCTTTTGCATCTGTAGAATATAATCTACCACCACGTTGATATAACATACTTACAAATGCTGGGTTAAGTGCAGATGCACCAGCGTCATTAACTGGTAGATAGAATTGTAATGCATCTGTTTGAAGGTCAGTCATCATTGAAAGTACTTCGTCCCATGTTTGTGGAACAGCGTCTTCCCAATCAGCACCATATAATTCTTCCATAATGTCTGTTCTTACGAACATCATCATATATAATTGTTTTTCTGGCAATGCGTAAGTTCCGCCATCAAATGAGAATTGTCTAACAGAACTTGGTTTAAAGTTTTCGTTAATATGTTTTTCAAAATCTTCACCGAATGCTTCTTTTAAATCTAAAGCAGCTCCACGAAGACCGTAGTTAACTGGTAAGCTTGAATCTACGTTGATCGCAACTTCAGGACCAACACCAGCAAGTGATGCTCTTAATAATACATCCGCACCAGTTAATTTTAAGTTAACAGAAATATGTGATTTCTTTCCGTTAATCATAAATTCTTTTTGACCGAAATTAGTGTCGATTAATTTTCTAATTACGTTAGCTTGGTCACGACCCATTGTCATCCAAACTTCAATTTCAATATCTTGAACACCTTCAGCAACTTTATCATCACTTAATGAACCAATTTCTGAATAGTCAATAATGAATGAGTAGAAGAAACTAACGATAGAATTCCAAAGGCTCTTGAAGAAACCTTCATTAGCTTTTTGCATTTCATAATTTCCATTAGCAGCGTATACAGCAATGTAGTCAATTGTTAATGGGAATTCTTGAAGTGTTGATAATAATGTACCTAAACTTGAAACGTTAGTACTAAATGAACTTAATTGTTTAGTAAGTTTATTTGGATTTTCTAAGAATAAATTTAATTGTTCAACAAGTGTATCGATAACCCCTGTTTTATCACTCTTACCATCTTTGTAAATCTCACCATCACCTTTAGTGTCTTCTTTTTCAGCGTTCTTACTTGAGATTCTTGCAATTTCTTTTGAAACTACTTGAAGTCTAGTAGATGCATCTTGAAGTCTATTAAGTAAGTTTAAATCACCAAAACTTTCCATATTGTGTAAGTTATAGTCACGGTTTGTATCAGGAGATGCAGTAGTATATTTGATAATATCTAAGTATAATTTATTTAAATCACCTGTGATATTTTCTAATTCTTCAACAAGTTCTCCATATACACCAAGAGTAACTTCCATCTTAACTTGGTGTTTACCTTTTGTTAAGTAGAATTCAAATGGTTTACCAGTGTCATTAGAACCTAATGTAATGTTTTGCCAATCTGAAGAGAATTGGAATACTGTTTGTTTTAATTCTTCAAATGGAATTTGATTATCGATATAAACTTTTCTATGTGAGTACATACCACGAACAAGGTTTTGGCGTGCTCTTAATGAAATGTTATACCATCCATCTTCAGGAACTTCAAATTCCCAAACAATCCAGTCACCAAGTACTTTCCAACTATCACCACCAATAGAATTTAATTTAGTTTCTTTAATACTAAATGGATAAGTATTAGAACTTGTTCTATCAGTAATAGGGTTTAATGTTGGAGAAGATGTATATTTAGAAGCTTCTGCTTCAACACGATAGCTATAATCTTGAGGAGCATTATTTGCTTTTGCTTTATTAGCTTCGATATATTCTTCATATGATTGAGTATCTTGTACAGGTACAAGCTCGATGCTTACGATTTGCATACTTTCTTTAATAGCTGAGAACACTAATGTATTTTCACCTTCAGTGAAGTAATATTCATATGGTTCAGTAACATATCCCATGTAATCTGATAAATATGTAGACATATAAATATTGTTTTCTTCAACTTGTGAAGGTTTAACATCGTTACCATTTGTATCAACTGCTAGACTTAAATATGAATGTTTGTCATCATACTTTCCAGCACCTATCATAATATCTGCATGGTTAGCACCACTTGAGTCTCTCTTCCAAACTCTTGAGAAAACATAACTTTGTTTTCCCATGTTATCTTCATAAATTTTGTTAATTGCTTCATCACCTGTGATAACAATTAATTTCTTTTCAATTGAAGATGAGAAACTGCTAAATATTGTATCGTTACCATTTGCATCTTTACCATCTGTTGTAACATAGTTAACAATAATATTGTAATTACCAGCTTCTGGAACATCAACTTTGTATACTAAGTTATTGATATTACCAACTAAAAGTACTTCAATATTTTCTAAAGATACTTTATTGTCACCTTCACCGATGTAATTTAAACCGGCAGAAGTTTTTGCAGTAATTGTTTGTTTGTTAACTGTAGCAGTAGTTGAAACTAATGATTCTTCACCATAATAGTCAACACCATTAATAACAACTCTGTTTTGAGGAGTCTTAATATCATCTGTTGCAGCTATACCTAAATATTTCTTCAATTCACTTACGTATGTTGCATAGTCACCGCTTTCAATACTTGCAACTGTATTAGAACTATGATTGTAAGTATATTCAAGTGGTTTTTCTTTTGTTAGTTGTCCAATTAATACGATTACACCAACTACCAAAAGTGCAGCAATTGAAAATATTAAGAGTTTTTTCTTCTTACTCATAATTTGTTGCCTCTTTCTTTAAATTTTTTAAACAATATAAAAGTCGTTCGATACGACTAGCGCTTGATGAATATCCTTGTTCTTTATTTTTTGATATCCACAAGTTGTAATGGGAATTAAGATATTTACATAAATTATTTTCAATTTCAGTTAATTGATTTTCGTTAACTGTTTGATTGAAATAATTTTTTAGAAAAATGTTAACATCGACTAAAGTCTCAAGTAGTAATGTACTGTTTGCAAGTTCAGCTTTTAATAAGTCTTGTTCTGCATTTTGAACATCAATACAAGAAATTTTAATCTTTAAAGAATTAAAATATGATTTGTAATTTTTAACTTCATAATCAGTTAATAATTGATTTTTAAGTTTCATCTTAAATACTTCAATTTCTAGTTGTTCTGTTTTACAAAGTTCTGCTTGCACGATAGGCGCAAACAATTTTGTTGAGTAACCACGATACATTTCTTCACATTCTGGATACATCGCTAAATCAACAATTAAATCGACAATAATATGGTTTTTAACTAGTAAATCTAAATATTCTTTGATGTGTTTATGACTTACTGATTGATAATTCCAAGCAAGCATTCCCGAATAAACAATGCCTGGTAAACTATAGAGTGGATATTGAAGATGTCCAAAGTCACCCCAGTCAGTTAAGATAATTCCTAAACCATCATTATGAATTGCAGCTTCGGCTGCATTTTTAATTGACCACAACATTTCGTAATACTTAGACGTTACAACACCCCAAGTAGATGTTCCTGGCGCCAAGATGTATGGTCGTTTTAATTTTTGAAGCATTTTTGCATTTTTTAAGAATGGGTAATTTTCATTATAACCCCAGTCAATTAAAATTGCATCTTTATCAATTTTGTTAATTGCATCTGGTTTATGTATAATTACATCTCCCCATAACATTGGTGTTTTGCGATAAGATTTTGTAACACTTGCCAGCCTGTTAAAAAATCCTGCAAAGACATCTTCACGACTTGTCGCTTCACACAAGTCTTTTGATTTGCCATGACCTAACTCATACGGCTCATCAAAATTCATATTGAAATATTTTGAGTTGCTGTAAGGTAACATATCGTCATACATTTTCTTTACAAGCTCAAAACTTTCTTCGTTAGTTGGATCTAATGTCGATGATGATCTATTACTTCCCCATATGTTAAACAAACCATCAACGTTAGATAAATGCTTAAACTCTTCTAGTTTTAACCACTCAGTCATATGGCCAAAACCATTTTGATTTGGTACCAAATCAATAAAATGATCGTAACAATACTTTTCTATTTTTTGATATTCTTCAACACTAATATAATTTCCATCTTGATTAACAAAAGGCATACTCTTGTATTCGAATGAGAAACCTTCAACATAAAGTTCAAAATGGTTATATCTAAGTCTACTTAAAATATCAATGTATTTATAAATTGTCTCAACACTAGGCACTTTTGATCTACTAATATCTAGCATAAATCCACGAACTTCAAGATCAGGATAATCTTCAATTTCTAGTGGTGGAATCATACCATTATATCTTCTTGCAAGTTCTTCAAGTGTTATTAATGCATAATAACAACCTTGAACTGATGAAACCGTAATATTGGCACGCCTATTAGAAATTTGAAGCTTATATCCTTCAAGTGGCACTTTACCAGCTTTAACTGTGATTAATCCGTTTTCTTGATCTGTTGGATATTTTTCAATTAAGTTATCAACAAAACCATCTAAACGCTCATCAAAAAAAGAGCGAAAATCGATTGTTTTTAACGATCCAACATTCAAAAATTTGTTTTTTGAATTATCTAAATATTTTATTTTTTTAAATATTGGTGTCAAAAAATCCATATTTGCTCCTCCTGTTCACATAATAAGCCGATTATATAGTCTTATTATACCAAAAACATACTTTTTTTTCAAGTATAATGTCTTGCTATTTTTCAAGCGTTTTCATATTTTTCAAAAAATTAAAAAAGCAGCCTCAAAAAGGCTGCTAATTTGTCTGTTATTTTTCAAATTTTAATAGTTTTTCTTGGTTAAAACGACACTTCATAAGAGCAATAGCTGCATTCTTTGTAGCATTTTGACCAGGTACTAAATCTTTGTATGTAAAGAATACTGAACCAGCAATATTAGGATATTGTTGATTGAAACGAAGTTGGTTATCAATTTCTAGAGGATTTGCCCAAACTTCATTTACACCCATTTGATATAAACCATGTCCGATGTAAAGAATTGTATTTGTTTCTTTTGAAAGCTCAGACCACCATTTTGCTAGATCATGATAGTTAACATCTTTTCTTTCGAATGGCCAATAGATTTGTGGAACTACGTAATCGATCCACCCTTCTTTCATCCATTTGTAAACATCTGAATAAAGGTCAGTATAACATTCAGTTACACCTGCAGAATGGTAAGATCCTTTTTCCCATCCATTTTCTTTAATGCTTGAATTTGTGCGATAAATTGCAAATGGGCTAATACCAAAGTGTACTGTACGGTTTTCTTTGCTAAGCGATTTTTTCATAGCAACATGTACGCTTTCAATCATTTTGTCAACATTATCTCTACGCCAATCATCAAATGATTTTTCTTTTCCGCTAGCTTCGTAATCAGCTATTTCTTCTGACTCAGGAACTTTAGCATATGGGTAGAAATAGTCATCAATATGCACACCTGTAACGTCATAATTTTCAATAACTTCCATGATAGAATCAGTCACAAATTTGATAACTCTCTCAGATGAAGGCTTTAAAATTATCTTGCCATTTCCATCTAAAATTGTATCTTCTGGATAACGTTTTGCAAAGTTCATATCGTCTAAAGAATTTAAATATTCTTCTTTTGTAGTAGTTCCATCAGTTACTGATTTCATTGAAACACGGTATGGATTCATCCAAGCATGTACTTCAATATTGTATTTTTTAGCTTCTTCAATAACAAATTTTAATACATCAAATCCTGGATTTTTACCTTCACATCCAGTAATAAATCTTGACCAAGGATTTAATTTTGATTCATAATATGCATCGTTTAATGGTCTTACTTGGAAGATCATTAAGTTAATATTGTAAGATGCAATATTCTCAATCATCTTAACTAAATATTCTTTGTAACTTTCAACATCTTGCATAATTGGTGTATCAATGTTTACAACATTTGAAATCCATACACCACGTACATATTTTTCATTATATTCGTAGTTTGGTAAATCAACTGGTTTAGTTGATTTATAATAACAAACTAATTCTTCACTATTAAATTTATGTAATTTCATACCCTATCTTTTCTTTCTTATTAATAATAATGCTGCTGCCGCCATCATTGGAAGGATTGACACAAATCCAACCGGACATTTCGCAGGTGTAGTTGAAGTATCTTTATCAGGTTCTTTGTATTCTTCATCAATTTCACCACAAGAACATACACCATCTACAAATTTGTGTTTATGAACTGGAGCTTCTTCAGTTACATTAACCGCTGGAAGTTCTAATTCTCTTTCCATATCTGTATCACTAACGACAACTTTTAATTGAGTTAAACCTTCAATTAATGTTTCGAATTCGTATTCATAAATTCCATTTTCTACTTCTAACATATCGAATGTAGTAGTATATTTACCTTCATTATAACGTACTTTAACTTGTACAGTTAATGGTAATTCTAAATCAGATGTAACAGATACACGAACTTTGATTGTATCTCCTACTTGATAAGCTTTTTCTTCAAACTCTAAAAGTTCAATTTTTGCGCCTTCATTTACAACAGCTTTGCTGAAATCAATTTTAACATATTGATCAATTGGATTATTATCATTGTCATATATTCTTAAAACAAAGTCATAATTTGAAACACTATAGTCAGTTAATTGATTATATTGTTGAAGTGCACCAGTTCCTAATTTATTAAAAATCTTTTGAACTACAACACCTTCAGCTTTAAAGTCAACTGGTTGTCCTTTTGGAATAGCATATAAAACATATCCATTAGCGTTCTTAACTTCATTGAAACTCATATAGTATTTGTTTCCTAATTTGATTAAATCAATTTCAGGAACTTCAGTAATTGGTTTTACTTCTTCGTATGATGGAAGTAATGCTCCATTACGCCAAGCTTTAATAAGAAGACTATTAGCACTTCCCATATTACCTGTTGATTGTTTTAAATATTTGTATGAGAATAATACAAATCCATCAACTTCAGTATAACGATTTTCTTTTACAAATTTAAATTGGTTATCTACTTCATATGCAGAACCAAATGAATCACTAGCACTTTCTGGAATCTTGTAATATCCAGTACCAATATATAATTTAACTTTAGTTGGTGCACAAATTTTTGACCACCATCTAACAATTTCTTTATATGTTCCATCAAGTGATGAATATGCTTGTGGAAGAATATAGTCTAACCATTCTTCTTCAACCCATTTTTTTGTGTCAGCATATAGTGTATTATATGTGCTATAGCTTCCACAAATTACATCCATACCACCTTCTTGACCACGTCCGTCAGGACATCTTTCAGCAGATGGTGCCCATACAGGTGCTGGAGAAATACCAAACGCTGTATATTGATCTGGGTTTTTTTCATTGTAAGCCGCAACAACATCACTTACAGATTTAACCATTCTATCTACATTATTACGACGCCAATCAGCTACGCCTAATGTTCCACCATTTTGTTTATAAGCATTGTAATCTTGAGAATCATATTTAGATTCAATACCACCTGATGGATAGAAATAGTCATCAAAGTGTACACCATCAACATTATATTTTTCAATAAGTTCAGCAATAGTATTTGTTACATGATTGATAGTAGCTTCTTTTGCTGGATTTAAAACCATTTGTCCTTCAGCACCAAGAACTACTGTTGATAAAAATTCTTCATCATCTTTAATGTTTAATGGATTATTAATGTCTGGATATAAGTTTTGAGCTTGAGCTCTTAAACTAAATTTAATTTCATTAATTTTATCTTCACCATCACTGAAGTTTGCAACTCTAGATGCTGTTACACGGTATGGATTTAACCATGCATGGAATTCAATTCCTCTTGAGTGACATTCTTCAATAAACCAAGAAAGCATATCCCATCCTGGATTAACACCATGTTGATAGAAATATTGGCTCCATGGATTGTATTCTGATTCATAGAATGCATCATTTGAAGGTCTTACTTGGAAGAAAATTGCATTAATTCCATAAGACTCAGCTTTACTTAAAATATCTAATAATTCTTTTTTATAGTCATTAATTGCTTTTTCATTTGTGCCATTTTGTCTAACAATATCAAGGTTAGATACTGTTGAAACCCAGACACCTCTTAATTCTTCTAAACTGTCATCAATGACTAACGCATTAACATTTGGCGTTTTTACGAAAAACATTAACGTAAAAACAAGCAACACTGCCGTTACGATTTTTTTCATTTTAATTTCCTACCCTTCTTTTTAAATTCTCGTAATTTTTGTGAGTTATTTTTTCAACATCTTCTTTGTTAAAACCATTATTTAAAAGAGCTTCTTCTATTTTTGAACAATCAGCATGTGTTTGTAAATCATCTAAGTTCGAATTTGGAAAATCAGATAAATAGTTCATCATATCAAGTCCTAGCATTACTCTATCAATTCCCATAATATTAACTAAATATTTGATTTGTTTTACTAAACCATTAATATTTTGATCAGCTTTGTTTTTTGATACAAAGTTACGTGCAGCAACGCAGCCAATCATTCCACCAGCATCACGAAGAGCTTCAAGTTGTTCATCTTTTAAGTTTCTAATATGATCAGATAAACTATAAGCATTAGAGTGTGATGCAATTAATATTTTAGGTTGTTCTTTTAAAACTTCATAGAAACTTTTTTCATTTAGATGTGATACATCAATAATCATATTATGATCATTCATGTATTTAATAAATTCTTTTCCTAAATCTGTTAAGCCTCTATCACTGTTTCCTCTAACACCTGTTGCAAGATGATTTTCTTCGTTCCAAGTTAAACTAGCGTGACGTATTCCCATATTATATAAAACATCAAGTGTTTTTAAATCAGGAACATTTCTTAATCCTTCTAAACCTTTTATGACATCAAAGTCATTTTCATAATTTTTAAATTTTTCAATAGCTTTTTTGTATGCAGAAACTACATCAAAGTCTTCATCTGAGTAGACTACCCAAATACCACCAACAACACCACCTTTAGTTAAATCATCTAGGTGATATGTTTTAAATGGATCTTCAACATTCTTAAAAGCTAAGTTATAAAATATATCACTATGTGTATCGTATATTGGCATGATATCTTCCTTTCTTTATATTAGTATATCACATATATAGTTTTTTTTCAAGAAGAAAAATACAAAATAAAAAAGCCTTTAAAGATGATTATCTTTAAAGACTTATATTTTTATTTATTTACGTTTTTTGATAAGTAAAATTGCAAATGCTCCAATAAATGGTACAAGGTATACTGTTCCGAATTGACAATTACTATTTGGTTTTTTACTATCATCTGGATCAGTAGTTGGATCATCAGTTGGATTATCTGTTGGGTCATCTGTTGGATCATCTGTTGGATCATCATTTAAATCTTCAACTAATTTTACTTCTTTACTATAAACAACTACTTGATGTCTTCCATCATCAATTGTTAATTGTACAATAAAGTTTTCAGTTTCCATACCAAATGACTCAAATGTTACAACAATCTTATCTTCAAGATATTTAATATCATTTACAGGTGTTCTGATTGCACCATCAATTCCTGCAAAACCTACTTTAACAGAGTAATTTAATGTATCTCCATCAGCATCATAAGCATGTGGGAATGTAAATGTCAAAATACCATTAGCATCTAAAACATCTTCACCATTGTTAATTACAATTTCAACTGGTTCTGGTGCTTGGTTAACACTAACTTTATTAAAGTCAACTTTAACCGCATTAGATTGTGGAATGTAATTATCTGATACTACTTGAACATATACTTCTTGGTTTTCATTACAAAGAATTGTAAACTCAACATTATTAGTAAATTTATAATCTTTAACAATTGAAATACGATTTCTTGTGTCATTTAAATCTAGTTGTTCGCCTTTATTAATACGATAAATTGCATACATACTAGCGTTATCAACTTTAGGGAAGCTAACATCATAAACGTTATTTCTACCAGTATCTTTAACTTTATAGTCACCAATAACTAAATTTGTAAAGTCCACATCATCTTTTGGAAGTGGAAGTACAGGGTGTGTTACCCAAAGTTGTCTAAAGTAATTACCTACACCAAATTTTTGTAAATCATTTTGGAAGATATATAAATCACTATATGCATATACCGCAGAACCTTTGATTACATCAAATTGTTGATTGTAACGCATTTGATAAGTTACTTCGTTAGTATCATTATATTCACTGCTTGATGAATGATATTTATAGATACCATGAGCAACATACATTTTAATTGGTTCTAAGTTTTCAGCTTCACGTTTTTCATTTGTATTTTCAACAATATTTGCCCACCAAGATACGATATCTGCATAAGGTACAATACGGTTAGCTAAATCATAATAAACTTGTGGACTAATCCAATCAACGTATCCAGCTTCTACCCAATATTTTGTATCTGCGAATAAATCATAGTTAGAACTATATGCACCACAATGTGTATTAGAACCACCAATAGCACCTTTATTACTACTATCTGAACAATTTTCAGAATTTGATTGCCATACTGCAGCAGGTTTTGAACCAAACTCAACATCTTTATTATATTGTGTATTTACTGAATCAACAAGTTCACGGATTTTAGCCATTAAATTATTAAGACTTTTTCTTCTAAATTCACCAAGAGTAAGTCCAGCAGGTAAATTATATTTTTCTGGATTTTCTTGATAATCTTTATAAGTTGGTAAGTCGTTCATAATATTAACGCCAGTTAAATTTTCTTTATATTGTGTTCCACCAGCAAATGCTAAATTTTGTTTTTGAGGATCAATTCCATCAGCACTTCTTGCATCTAAATAGAAATAGTCATCAAAGTGGAAACCATCAACATCATATTTAGTGATTAACTCACCAATTGTATTTAATAAGTGTTCATGAACTGCAGGTTCAGCTGGGTTAAGAATTAACTTAGAATCATAATCACCCATTAAAACATATTCAGGATGTTGTTTTGCAAAATTCTTAGCACTTAAATTTCCAATAGCTTCAGCTTTTTTTGCAATTAATACATCATCAGAATAAGCAATTGCGTCATTGTCTGGGAATTGTTCTTGAACAGTAACACGGAATGCATTCATCCAACATTGGAAATACATATCTCTTTCATGTGTAACTTCGATCATCCATTTAAGTGGATCCCAACCTGGATTAACACCGCGACCAACTAAGAATTCACTCCAGTCATTGTATTCTGATTCATAGAATGCGTCATTGTTTGGACGTACTTGGAAGAATATTGTATTCATATTATAACTTTCTAAAGTATCTAAAATATCTAAATAGAATGCTTTATATTCATTAATTGCAGCTTCAGTTGTTCCTTTTTGTTTTGGAACATCATTATTCCAAACAGTAGCAACCCAAGCACCACGCATTTCAGAAGAATCTACAACATATTCAACAGGAACTTTAACAGTATTACCTGTGTAATTATAATATACTTTACTACCGTTAATAACTACATCTTCTAAAGCTCCAGCTGAAGTTCCTTTAAAGCCCAATGTAACTACTAAACTTAAAGTAATAAGAATTGCTATAAGCGCTTTTTTCATTATAAAATACCTCCTCTTTTAACCTTTTGACGAGGTTGAATATTAAATGTTTCAGCATACATTGTTTTGTTTAAACAACCTCTTACTCTTGCTAGTGATGTATAGTAATCAAAATATTTGAAATCTTTACTATTCATAACAAACCAATGTTTTTCTAAAGCTTTACACCAAAGGTCAAATCCTGGTGTAATGTCTTCATAAATATATGGGTCAAAGTCTAAATCATCTTCCCAGTTTTCAGCGAAATACACTGGAGCATAATGGCGTTTACCTTTGATTTTGTCACATTCAACAACACTTGCTAAGAATTGTGCATCAGGTACAATAAGATGAGTATTGTTATGGTCTTTATGCATTGTACTTTTCCAATGTGTAATAATTACATCAGGTCTAACTTCTCTAATGATGTTTGCAACTTCGTATCTAACTTCTTCATTGTTTGGAAGTTCGCCATCTTGATATCTTAATACATATGCTTTACCATTCATCATTTCAGCAAATTCAGTAGCTTCTTTGATTTTTTGTTCTCTGTATTCAGCAACTGTTAAGTGTGCAGGATTACCACGTTCTCCAGCTGTTAAAGCTAAAGTATAGTTTTTTCCGCCTTGAACAGCATTAGTTGCCATCACACCACCAGCAGTAAGTTCTGCATCACCAATGTGACCGCCAATGGCTAAAATAGTTTTGGCCATGCTATTTAAGTTCCTTTCTTAAAATTCCAAATGTTTGGATAATATCGAATCCAGCTGCTAAATAAATATATCTAGCTTTGTTTTCAAGTCCTGTGAAGAATGTCATAAAACTTGAACCTTGATTTTTTGAATATTCACAAAGTTTGCAGAATAATGCTTTACCAAGTCCACCACCACGTACATTAGGATCAACAGCGATTCCATCTAAGTGACCACGTCCAGTTGATTCAGTATACATTGGTCCAGTCCATCCTGCCATTCTATTGTTATCAGAAACGATTAAGAATGGTCTTGGTTCTTCTCTTTGCAAGTTATAACGAATTGATCTTGCAAAACCTGGGTTGTCAATTACTTCACAGAATTCTTCAACACCATAGTGTTTTTCAGGATCGAATACTTCAATCTTTAATCCTTTTTCTTCGTTTTCTTTCATTTTAGCAAGTACATTTTCTGGCATTTCAAATTTAGCTAAATCTAAATGGAATGCATCAATTTGACCTTGCATATGATATCCATTATGAAGTAAGAAGAAATATTCAGGTGTGTTAACAGGAATAGCTGGAGCACCTGGATGGTTGTGATGATTTGTACCAGGGATATACCAAGGCCAGTTAACTGGGCTTAAGAATACTGAACGTACAGCTGATTTTCCTTTTGATTTAATAAAAGCTTCAACATGATTTAAAAGACTTGTACCAACACCTTGTCTTCTAAATTCTTTTTTAACAACGATTGTATTAAAGTATCCTGCAGCATTAGGATTATCGATATCTTCATTACGTACAAATCCACATGCAAAACCAATTAGTAAATCGCCTTCGAATGCAACAAATGCTCCTTCTTCTTTAAAGTGTGGGTTTTTATAAAGGATTGATTCAAATCCTGCTTTATCAAATTGATAATAAAAATCTTTTTCGCTAACTACTTCGTTCCATAAATTTAAAACGATATCACTATGTTCTGTTAAGTTAAATTGTTTAATTTGCATTTTCAATATCCTCCTTAATGCTTTCTAAGTTTGCAATTAAATAATTTGCGACCTTCGGTCTTAATTCCATATGTAAAATATTTTTTCTAGTTGGATGAACTCGATTTGTCAAAAGACAAAAGCCAACTTGATTGTCGCGATCGATCCAAACATTTGTGCCAGTAAAACCAGTATGTTCAATTGTATTAGTACTTGTAAGATCTCCACTTGAAGGATTATAGTCTTTGATAATCCATCCAACACTTCTTTGTTTTGGTAATACAGAAAGTCCTACTTGTTGTTTTACTAAAGGCGTATACATCATATCAATAATTTTTTTCGAAAATACTTTTGTATCTTTATGCATTCCATCATTCAAAACCATTTGAATAAATTTAGCTACATCACTAACTGTTGAGAATAGTCCCGCATGTCCAGCAACACCACCTAATATATAAGCAGTTTCATCATGAACTTTACCTCTGACAATTCCTTTAACAACTCTGTCACATCTTTCTTCAGTTGGGGCACAACGCAATGCATCTTCTGGATTATAACCAGTATCAAACATTTCCATCTTATCAAAGATTTCTGTTTTCGCAAATTCGTCAAGTGTCATCCCACTAACAACTTCAACTATTCTTCCAAGTAATATAAAATTTAAATCAGAATAATTAATTAGTGTGTTAGTTTCTAGAATTTTTTCAGCATTCATTATTTGTTGCCATGCTTCTTCTTTTGATTCAATATTTGCTTGATCATTTAAACACTCAACTAAACCAGATGTATGTGTTACTAAATTCCAAATAGTTAAATCTTTATGAATAAATTCTGGAATAAAATCTGATACTTTACTGAATAATCTTACTTTTCCAGTTTCAATTAATTTTAAAATACAACTAGCAGTAGACATAACTTTTGAAACAGATGCCATATCATAGATAGTATCAAGACTATTTGCTTCTACATTAGGGTATAATGCTTTATTTCCAACATAGTTTGTATATATATGATTTTTAAATACTATTGCATAAGCAGCACCTGGAAAAGCACCAGTATCAACACCACTTTGGATTAATTTTTCAAGTTCTTTTAGTTTCATATAAATCACCTTATGAATATTATACCATAATCTTAGAGATTTGACAATTACTTAATAATAAAAAAATAGTGTTAATTTTCATTAACACTATCATATTCGTATAGTACATCAGGATTATCTGTTAAAACAACTATCCAGACTCCATCTTTCAAATAATATGCTGTTACATTTAACATACAAACATATCCAAGATACTCTTCCAGATTTAATCCAACCGCATCAATTGATTTTTGATAAATTTTAAAATATTTATCGCTAAATTTAGATTTTATAATGTAATAATCTTCAACTTTTAAAATAACACCCTTAACTCGAATAAACTTAGCAAAATAATCAAGATGGTTAATTGGTTCAGTAAAATCATTATACCATTTATCGATATAACTAACTATTGGTTCAATTTCTTCACTATAGCCTAAATATCGAAGATGTGTATCAAGTGAAAATTCTAATACTCCATTTTGATTAATAACAACACGACCATATACTTTATAATATTGTCCAGGATATACCAAAAAATCCGGATCTTTAACAAAAATAGCGTTTCCTTGTTTATCACTTAAAAAGAATGAGTTTGTAGCATATTCATTACTAGGGATAACCGATGAGACTATACCTTCTAGTTCGACATATCCAAGATGCGTATTAAAAAGTGGTGTATTATATATATTATTAAAATTAATCTTGTAATATAATTTAAGTTCCCCAATATTTGTTTTTAATGGCTTAATTCTTTTTTCAATGTTAATCTCAATTGTTTTAGAATCTTCAACTGTTTTTGTTATGCCATCTTGAATATATGGAGCTTCAACAGTAATTGTCAAAAATACAGTTTCATCAAATTCTTTTGGATTAACTTGTAAGACTAATTCATTTTTATATTCTTGAACACTTAAGTGTCTTTTATGCCAAACAATATTTAAAAGACTCGGATCTGTTGAACTTAATGTAACACGTAATCCCTTATTAAGTTCTGAGTATGAACTATTCAATTGATCGTATTCTGAAATTATACCATTTTGATCAACTAAGTAAATATAATCACCATCTAAAGCGGCAAGTTTTGAAAAATCATTTTCGAAATAAAGATAAGATTTAATCAATTCTTTTGCTTCATTATAACTAGTACTTATATCTATTTGATCTCCACACTCACAAATACCCATTTCATAATTATGTTCTTTGTATTTTAATTTTTCTCCACAAAAACATTCCGAATGATTAAAATATATATGCGTATGATTAGGATCAATTTCTCCACATGTACAGCGTTCATTCTTAATCCAAATGTGATCGTGATTAGGGTCAATTTCCCCACAAGCACACTTGTAATTAACAAATTCATGTTGATGTATACTATCTGTTTCTTGTTGACAACTACATAGCAAGAAAATAATTATAAAGAGACTAATTATCTTTTTCATATTGTCACCTCAATTATATTATAACACATAAATGATACGTGTCAACTTTAAATAACAAAATTAATAGTTTACTTTTACAAAAAATTAACATAATATATCAATCTATTTGTTTTTAATATATATACCATATCTTATTAAATTCGATTAACTATTTTTCCTTTACATCCAACTACAGTATTTAATGGTTCTATATTATTCAAAACAACAGCATTCGCACCTATTTTAACATTATCTCCAATATATATATTTCCTAAGATTTTAGCTCCCGCTCCAATCATTACATAATTGCCAATGGTTGGATGTCTTTTGCCCTTTTCTTTGCCAGTTCCTCCAAGTGTTACTCCTTGATAAATAACACAGTTATCGCCTATTATTGCTGTTTCACCAATTACAACACCTACTCCATGATCTATTAGTAAGTTCTTGCCGATAATGGATGCTGGATGAATTTCAATTCCTCTTCTTATTTTGACTCTATGCATAATATATAATCCAATTACTTTCATATGATGGGTATAAAAATAATGAGCTATTTTATACCAAAGAACAGCCCAGAAGCCATCATTAAAAAGAAGAATTTGTAAATATGATTTCATCGCAGGATCTTTTTCTTTAATAAATTTTAAATATTTAAACAAGTCGATCACTATATTTAAAACTATTATCTGCAGAAATTACAAGGATTGTAGCATTAGGATTTACTTTTTTAATCTTTTCTCCAATATATATATTAGCACCTGTTGAAAGTCCGACATTGTAGCCATCAAGTAACATTTGTTTTGTTTTATTGTACGCATCTTGTTCATTAACTCTTAGTATATTAATTTGTTTAATTCTACTTTTAATTCCCCATTTAGTATTACTACCAATTCCATCAATGTGATTATTATCATATGGTTCAACGCCAATTATTTTAATATTTGGATAAATCTTTTTTAAACATCTTGATAAACAATAATATGTACCATAACTACCAAGTCCTACTATTACATAATCAAGTTTTTTAAAATCTTTCACAATTTCTTTTACTAAAGATATATAACCAAGTGGATTAAATAAATTAGTAAATTGATTAATCACTTTGAATTCTTTACTGTTAAACTCTTTTAACATTTTTAAAGAACCCTGCATTCCATCTTTTGAATTTGTTTCAATAACTATAGTTCCAAAAGATTCCATAATTCTTTTTTTATTATCAAAACCTTCTGGCATAATAACAATAAGTCTTTGTTTTAAATATGCACAAATACATGATAGTGAAATACCAAGATTTCCACTTGTTACTGTAACAAGTGTTTTTTCTTTATCTAAATTATTTAATACAATTGATAAAGCTGCACGATCTTTTATTGAATTTGTTAAATTATATCCTTCATACTTAATATATATATCATTATATTTTAAAACAGGTGTATTACCTATCAGTTCTAACGGGTTTTCATATATCATTAAATCACCTATTACAATATATGAAATGTTTGTAAAAATATGTCAAAAAGAAAAAGGTACTAAATTAGTACCTTAGTGTTTTAATAAATAATAATTTTTCTTTCCACGTCTTACAACAGTATATTTATTACCGATTGCAGCTTCTTTTGAAATAGCAAACTCTAAACTCTTTTGTTGTTCACCATTAACTAAAACAGCACCATTGTTAATAAATTCTCTTGCTTCACGTTTTGAACCAGCTGCTTTACATGAAACAAGTGCATCAATTAGAAGTGTACCATCTTCAACTTCTACTTGTGGCATTCCATCAAAAGCCATTTCAATTTCTTCAGCAGTTAATTCATTTACTTTTCCACTAAATAATGCATTAGTTATTTTTAAAGCACTTTCAAGTCCTGCTTCACCATGGATAAGTTTTGTAATATCTTGAGCTAATGCTTTTTGAGCTTTTCTTAAATGTGGTTCAGTTTTAACAGATTCTTCTAATTCCATGATTTCTTCAACACTTAAGAATGTGAATTGTTTTAAACGCATTACAACATCACTATCTGGTGTGTTAATCCAGAATTGATAGAAGTGATATGGGCTAGTTTTCTTAGGATCTACCCAAACAGCACCTGATTCTGATTTACCAAATTTAGTTCCATCACTCTTTAATACTAGAGGTACTGTTACACCATAAGCAACAGCATCAGAACCATTCATTTTTCTAATTAATTCAAGTCCTGATGTAATATTACCCCATTGGTCTTGTCCACCAACTTGAAGTGTACATCCTTTAGTTCTATATAAATGTTCAAAGTCTAATGCTTGAAGAATTTGATATGAGAATTCTGCATATGAAATCCCTGAATCAAGTCTTGCTTTAACTGTTTCTTTATTGATCATATAATTAACATTAAAGAATTTACCATAAGTTCTTAAGAATGTTAAAATATCAAGATCTTTTGTCCAATTGTAGTTATTAACCATTTCAGCTGGGAAAAGATTTGAAACTTGTTTGAATAAACAACTAGCATTATAATCAACTGTTTCTCTTGATAATAATTGACGTTCTGAACCTGGTTTTGGATCACCAATTGATGCAGTTGCACCACCAATTAAGAATATTGGTTTGTTACCAACAGATTCAAGTCTTTTTGCAAATAAATAAACAAGCAAGTGTCCAACGTGTAAACTATCACCAGTTGGGTCAGCACCTAAATAGAATGTAACTTCTCCATTATTAATTTTTTCAATTACTGCTTCATCAGTAACTGAGTGGATAAGTCCACGCCATTTT
>JAEIGA010002385.1_pt1 | contig 29986 bp, 21 predicted proteins | sample 9270691 | NCBI WGS metagenome assembly JAEIGA01 (sample SAMN17057246, study PRJNA624740) | gut metagenome | biome: biome; isolation source: fecal sample | host: Bos grunniens | place: China: Xizang | collected 2019
AAGAATATGTATGTTGCCGAGTATTTTTATGGCTCGTATAACAATCACACAGCACGTCGCGACAGAAAACTGTTGCTCGAACGAAAAGAGTTGCGCAAGCTTAGGCAGTCTGTCAAGAATCCCGGATTTACCATTGTTCCTACTCGTCTTTTCATCAACGAACGTGGGCTTGCGAAGTTGGTAATAGGACTTGCGCGCGGTAAGCACGAATATGACAAACGCGAAAGCATTAAGGAGCGTGACGACAAACGCGAAATGGACAGAATAAAAAGACACTATTGATAATAACTAATAAAAAACATAGTCGGAACCCTGTTTCCGGCTATTTTGCATTATGAAACTCGAAGATATTCTAAAAGAGAAAATATTGGTTCTCGATGGTGCGATGGGTACAATGATACAACGTTACTCATTGCAGGAGGATGATTTCCGTGGCAATCGTTTCGCTTCGCATCCAGTGTTGTTAAAAGGCAACAACGACCTTCTAGTGTTGACTCGTCCTGACATTATCGAGGCGTTACACGAGAAATACCTGATTGCAGGTGCTGATATAATTGAGACAAATACCTTCAATTCAAACAAGATATCACAGTCGGACTACAAGACCGAACATCTGTGCAACGAGATGAATGTGGCTGCCACACGTATGGCGCGTCGTTTGGCCGATAAATATTCAACTGCCGAAAAACCCCGTTTCGTTGTCGGTTCTGTTGGACCTACAAGCCGTACTTGTTCCATCAGCCCCGACGTGGAGAATCCTGCTTATCGCAATATCACATTCGACGAACTTGTCGATGCATACTCCGAGCAGATGGAGATACTAATTAGCGAGGGGGTAGATGCGTTGTTGATAGAGACAATCTTTGATACCCTCAATGCCAAGGCTGCCGTCTTTGCTGCTGAGGCAGCGATGAAAAAGGTTGACCGTAAGGTGCCCATAATGCTGTCGCTGACAATAGCCGATGCTGCCGGTCGTACCCTTTCGGGACAGACGGTGGAAGCTTTTGTTGCATCAATGGTGCGCGACAATATTCTCTCTGTCGGATTGAACTGCTCATTTGGAGCTTCGCAGATGAAGCCCTTTATTAAAAGACTTGCCGATGTCGCTCCCTGCTACATCAGTGCCTATCCCAATGCCGGTTTTCCCAACGAGCTTGGCGGTTACGACCAGACACCTGCAGAGATGGCTGCGCAAGTGCAGGAATACATAGACGAGGGATTGGTGAATATCATCGGAGGATGTTGCGGAACAACCGACGAATATATTGCTTGTTTCCCGGCTATTGCCGAGGGAAAAGCTCCCCACAGACCCGTAGAAAAAAACAGCCATCTGTTGCTCTCGGGACTTGAGCCTCTGGAAGTGAAGCCCGAAATGAACTTCATGAACATTGGCGAACGTTGCAATGTTGCCGGTTCGCGCAAATTCCTCAGACTTGTCAACGAGAAGAACTATACAGAGGCTCTGAGCATTGCCCGCCGTCAGGTGGAGGATGGTGCACAAGTCCTCGATATAAATATGGACGATGGATTGCTCGACGCAAAGGCGGAAATGGTGAATTTCCTGAATCTGCTTGCTAGCGAACCCGAGATTGCCAGAGTGCCTGTGATGGTCGATTCTTCGAACTGGGATGTTATCCGTGCCGGATTGAAGTGTCTGCAGGGCAGAGCCATTGTAAATTCAATTTCGCTGAAAGAGGGTGAAGAGCAGTTCCTTTTGCATGCGTCAGAGGCGAAGGCTCTGGGCGCAGCGGTTGTGGTTATGGCATTCGATGAACAGGGACAGGCAACCACCTACGAACGCAAGATTGAAGTGTGTGCGCGTGCCTATAAATTGCTGACCGAAAATGTGGGCTTTGCTCCCTGTGAAATAATCTTCGACCCCAATATTCTTGCTATTGCCACTGGAATAGAGGAGCATGCAGCGTATGGCATTGATTTTATTCGTGCATGTGCATGGATAAAGGAGAATCTGCCCGGAACACACATCAGTGGTGGTGTAAGCAACCTCTCTTTTTCGTTCCGCGGAAACAATTATGTTCGTGAGGCTCTTCACTCGGTGTTCCTCTATCATGCGATAAGCGCAGGAATGGATATGGGTATTGTCAATCCACAAAACTCTGTGCAGTACGAAGAGATTCCCGAAGAGATACGCACCATCATGGAGGATGTTATTCTCAATCGTGACGCTGCCGCCACAGAACGTCTTATAGAGGCTGCCACAGCTCTCAAAGAGAAGAGCGTTGGTGTTACTCATGGCGCTGACACTGCCTGGCGTACTTCGTCTGTTGAGGAGCGTTTGAAAATTTCGCTTCTCAAAGGAATGGGCGATTACCTGCAAGAGGATATTACCGAGGCTCTCGAAAAATATGAGACTGCTGTCAGTGTCATTGGTGGTCCGTTGATGGATGGAATGGGGTATGTTGGCAAACTCTTCGGCGAGGGCAAACTTTTCCTTCCGCAAGTTGTAAAGACTGCACGAACAATGAAACAGGCTGTTGCTATTTTGCAGCCCCTTATCGAACAGCAGCGTACTTCGTCAACCACTTCAGCCGGCAAGGTACTTATAGCCACCGTAAAGGGTGATGTTCACGACATAGGAAAGAATATAGCTGCAGTGGTTATGGGCTGTAACGGATACGATGTTATCGACCTTGGAGTGATGGTTCCATCAGAAACCATTGTTGCCGAAGCTATAAAGAACAATGTCGACATTATTGCACTCAGCGGTCTTATAACCCCCTCGCTTGACGAAATGGTGAATGTTGTTAAAGGCTTGCAGGCAGAGGGGCTGAGTGTCCCGGTGATGATTGCAGGTGCAACAACCAGCGCTATGCATACGGCACTGAAGATTGCTCCCGAATATTCTGCTCCCGTCATACATGTGAAGGATGTATCGCAGAATGTGCTTGTGGCTGCCGAACTGCTTGGAGGCGAAGAACGTCGCAGTTCTTTTGTTGATACTCTGCAGCGTGAGCAGGAGGCACTGCGAACAGAGGCTTCCAATAAAAGACAAGAGGAGCTGAAGTCGTTAGCAGAGGCTCGCAGCAACCGTCTGAACCTTTTCGATGGCGAGAGTGCCAAACATCCTTCGGGTTGCGATTGTGGACACTGTAAATAAACATTGAATAATCAAAATTATTAATACAAACACTTAATGGAGTCTGTTGCATTTATACAGTGGTGTCTCGACCACTTGAATTATGGTACAATAACATTGCTGATGACCATCGAGAGCTCTTTCATTCCTTTCCCTTCGGAGGTGGTGGTGCCACCTGCGGCATACAAGGCTGCTGTCAGCGGTGAAATGAATATCTTTTTGGTTGTGTTGTTTGCTACAATTGGTGCCAATCTCGGTGCCATCATCAATTACTATCTTGCAAAATGTCTTGGTCGTCCCATCGTTTACAAATTTGCCAACAGCCGCATCGGTCACATGTGCCTGATTGACGAAGCGAAGGTGCAGCATGCCGAGGAGTATTTCGAGAAGCGTGGCGCACTTTCAACCTTTATTGGTCGTCTGATTCCTGCTGTACGTCAGCTTATCTCAATTCCTGCCGGACTTGCACGCATGAAGATGGGAACATTCCTTCTTTATACTACTCTTGGAGCCGGCATTTGGAATGCTATTCTTGCTACTATCGGCTGGTATCTTTCTACAGTCCCCGGAATAGAAACAGAGGAACAGCTTCTGGCAAAGGTTACCGAGTATAGCCACGAACTTGGATATATCTTTATTGCATTGGGAGTTGTTATTGTAGCATTCCTTATTTATAAAGGTGTCAAGAAAGATAAGTAATTTGCGAGAATTATTATAGATTAATCACCCGAATAGGTACCTATTCGGGTGATTTCTTTTTTATACCATTCATGAATTATCTCAAATGTATTAGTTATTTGTGGTTGGATAGGTTAAGGTATATCTAACTATTTCTTCCTGGCAATGGGCATAATCATAAAAAAACTGCTGCGCAATATATTGCGCAGCAGTTTTTTGTTGTATAAGAATTGTGGATTCTCTTTTACTCTTCCAACAGATGTTTCAGGAAATCGTCCATCTCCTGGTCGAATCCTTTGAGTAACTCAGAGTCCAGAATAAGTGTATCGTCATCTATGTAAACAAGGTCAACAATACTCTCTTTCTTCTCATCCACAAGAGTACACATATATGGCTTCAATATGTTTATCTTGTCAAACAGTCCCACCTTCTGCATCTGTGCAAGTTCGGTACGCAATGTCTTTTCTACAGATGCGCGTTCTTCGCCTTGCTCTGTCACTTTCCACTCCTCAACGGTGGCTTGTGCCATTGTGTTGTCGTCATCGTCGTAGATGGTCAGTACACCATTCGACTTGTCAACTTGAAAATAGAGGTCTGTTACCGTCGTATTTTCTGCTTTGTTCAGATTGTCGGCTATTGAGAGTATTGCGTCAAGCAGATTCTCTCGTGATTGTTTGCTGAGTGACATATTCTTAGCTTTTTGTTAAACTCTGTTGTTTCCTATAAAATGCAGAATGTGGCTTTAGATGTTCTTGCCGCAGCAGTTCTTGAACTTTTTACCACTTCCACAGGGGCAGGGGTCGTTTCGACCTACTGTCTTTTGAACACGTACAGGCTCGCGGCGAGGTTGCTCACGTGTGTCCTGTGATGCAGCTGCCTGCTGGTTTGCGTCGTTCAGGTCGACCTTGCTTTCTCTGTACTGCTGCTTAGGCTTTTGTGCTTTTTCGGGGTCGGGAGCAGTGTTTACCTGAGTGGGGTCTTGTACGGGAATCTGACCACGCATCAGTATTGATATTGTCTTGTCGTTAATCTTGTTGACCATCTTGTCGAACAATGTTACCGATTCAAGCTTGAATATCAACAACGGGTCTTTCTGCTCGTAGCTTGCATTCTGCACTGAGTGCTTCAGGTCGTCGAGGTCGCGAAGATTCTCTTTCCATGCATTGTCGATGGTGTGCAGCAATATAGCTTTCTCGAAACACTTGATAATCTCCTTACCTTTGCTCTCGTATGCCTTCTGTATGCTTACAGGTATCTGGTAGAGATGGCGGCCATCTGTGATGGGTACGTAGATGAACTGCTCTCTCATAGCCTCGTTGTTCTGATAGATGTATTCTATGTGGGGGAATGCAATCTCTGCCATTCTCTCATTCTTGCGTTTGAAACTTTCAAGCGCTGTTTCGAAAGCAATATTCGCCCTCTCTTCGCTGTCGAGTTTGTCGTACTCCTCTTTTGTCTTGAAGGGAAGTTCTGTTGCCAGAATTTTGAGGAATTCGAGTTTGGCATCTTCGAATGTGTATGTGTCGACAATGGTGTAGCAACGGTCCCATATCATGTTTACAATATCCATGCCGATACGTTCGCCCATAAGTGCGTGGCGACGTTTGGTGTAGATGACTGTACGTTGCTTGTTCATCACGTCGTCATATTCGAGCAGACGTTTACGAATACCGAAGTTGTTCTCCTCGACCTTCTTCTGAGCATTTTCGATAGATCTCGAAATCATGGGATGCTCTATCATGTCGCCCTCCTGGAAGCCCATTCTGTCCATAATTCTCGAAATCTTCTCAGAACCGAACAGACGCATCAGTTTGTCTTCGAGTGAAACAAAGAATACAGAAGAACCGGGGTCGCCCTGACGTCCTGAACGTCCGCGCAACTGACGGTCTACGCGACGTGACTCGTGGCGCTCGGTACCGATGATGGCAAGACCACCTGCTTCGCGTACTTCGGGGCTGAGCTTGATGTCGGTACCACGACCTGCCATGTTGGTGGCGATGGTAACGGTTCCTGCAAGACCCGCTTTTGCTACAATGTCAGCCTCTTTCTGGTGGAGCTTGGCATTAAGCACGTTATGAGGAATCTTCTTGATAGTGAGCATGCGGCTCAGAAGTTCTGATATATCTACAGAAGTTGTTCCCACAAGTACGGGACGACCCTGACCTACGAGCATTTCAATTTCGTCGATGACAGCTTTGTATTTCTCGCGGTTGGTCTTGTAGATGCGGTCGTTCATGTCCTTACGGGCAATGGGGCGGTTGGTGGGGATAACCACAACATCCAACTTGTAGATGTCCCACAATTCGCCTGCCTCTGTCTCGGCTGTACCTGTCATACCTGCAAGCTTGTGGTACATGCGGAAGTAGTTCTGCAAGGTGATGGTTGCGAAGGTCTGTGAAGCTGCTTCCACCTTTACGCGCTCCTTGGCCTCGATAGCCTGGTGGAGACCGTCAGAGTAACGGCGTCCCTCCATGATACGGCCGGTCTGCTCATCGACAATCTTTACCTGTCCATCCTCGGTTACGACATACTCAACATCGCGGTCGAACATGGCGTATGCCTTGAGCAACTGGTTGATGGTGTGTACACGCTCCGATTTGACTGAATAGTTGGTGAGCATCTCCTCTTTCTTTGCAACCTTTTCTTCGTCGCTGAGGTTTGTGTCATTCTCCAGCAATGAGAGTTCTGTTGCAATGTCGGGAAGCACGAAGAACGATGAATCCTCGGCATTGCCGGTGATAAGCTCGATACCCTTATCGGTGAGGTCGACGCTGTTGTTCTTCTCGTCGATGACAAAGTATAGAGGCTCAATGGCTTCGGGCATGCGCTTGTTGTTCTGCTCCATGTATACCTCTTCAATCTTCAGAAGTCCGGTTTTTACTCCGGGCTCGCTCAGAAGCTTGATAAGAGGTTTGTTCTTGGGCAGTGCCTTGTAGCTGCGGAAGAGTGAGAGGTAACCCTGGTTAACCTCGTCCTTGTTTTCCGAGTAAATAAGCTGGCGTGCCTCTGCCAGATATTGTGTGGTAAGCTTTTTCTGTGCATCCATCAGTCGTTCAACCAAGGGACGATACTCCTCGAACATCTGGTCGGCGCTGCGCGCAACGGGACCAGAAATTATAAGGGGAGTACGCGCATCGTCGATAAGCACCGAGTCAACCTCGTCGACAATAGCGAAGTTGTGCATGCGCTGTACAAGTTCGCTTGGCTGGTTAGCCATGTTGTCGCGCAGGTAGTCGAAACCGAATTCGTTGTTTGTACCGAATGTGATGTCTGCCATATATGCGTTGCGACGAGCATCGGAGTTAGGTTCGTGCTTGTCGATGCAGTCTACGCTGAGACCGTGGAACATATAAAGGGGACCCATCCATTCAGAGTCACGCTTTGCAAGGTAATCGTTGACGGTTACAACATGTACACCGTTGCCGGTAAGAGCGTTAAGGAACACAGGAAGAGTAGCAACCAAAGTTTTACCTTCACCGGTCGCCATCTCCGCAATTTTTCCCTTGTGCAATACGACACCACCGAACAGCTGTACATCGTAGTGTATCATGTTCCATATTGTCTCGTTGCCGCCGGCACTCCAGTGGTTGCGGTAAATTGCCTTGTCGCCTTCGATTGTCACAAAGTCTTTTGTCACTGCAAGCTTGCGGTCGAACTCTGTGGCTGTAACCACTACTGTCTCGTTCTCTGTGAAACGGCGGGCTGTATCCTTTACAATGGCGAATGCTTCGGGAAGTATTTCGTCAAGTACTATCTCTATTTTGTCGAGTACCTCTTTTTCGAGTTTGTCTATTTTGGTGAAGATTGCTTCACGCTTTTCAAGTTCGGTCTGCTCGATAGAGGCTTTCAGCTCTTCAATCTTTTTACGGTCTTCGGCTGTCGCAGCCTTTATCTTCTCTTTGAGCGCGTTTGTTCGTGCGCGTAATTCATCGTTGCTGAGTCCGGCAATGGCGGGGTAGGCATCTTTTACCTTTTGCACCCAAGGCTGAATGTCGCGCATATCGCGGCTGGCCTTGTTGCCGAACAATTTGCTTATAAATTCAATTAATCCCATTATCTATAGTTGTTGTTTTCTGTTTTTACTGTTTTTATGCGGTATATTTGGGCAAAGATAATCAGAAATTGAGAATCTTTGCTGTTGTTGCATGACTTTTTTTAGTGTTGTTCGGTTTTTATGGCATGCAATTTATTCGATTGTCACTTCAAGTATGCCTACTGCTGCATCTTTCTGTGGTGTGATGTACAGCATAATGGCATCTGTCTCCACAGCGGTTGCAGGGTGTACCATGTTGAACTGGTTGCCGGCTGTTGCATATGAGTCGGTGATGTATGGAGTGTATTCGTTCCATTTTCCATCTTTCATGTATTCGGCGCGCCACGACTCGGGGTATTTTACGCCCCTGTCGTCGTTGTACCAATAAACTGATATGCTTTCTATGGGCATTTTCTTTTTCAGTTTTATTTCAACCTTTTGTTCCTGTCCCAGCTTAGGCCAGCTAGTCCATCTGGGAATAGAGGTGTCGGCTGAATTTGCAGGACGCAGATTGTCGGCGATGGCTGTAACCTCGTCGGTAAGGTATGTATAGCTTGCACTCACGTTTTCTATGTTAGGGGCAAGTTTCTTCAGGCATTTGCGTGCAGTTGCAGCATCGCGTGCGAACCACACATTCATGGCCTTGTCGCCGCGGTTGTTCCATGCGTAGTAGGGGACAAGTGTCAGTTTTGCAGAAAAATCTTCGTCTGATGTGACAGCATTGGCAGCAATCTCAATGGCTGGAATGTTTTTCATTATGCCACTCTCGAATTTCGTGATTTTCTCTTTAGTGTCGGTGTCTGTGATGTAGTATTGCGAAACGGGATAGATGTTGTCCGCTGTTTCTGCGCAATATACAAGAGGACCGCGTGTTATACAGATGCGGTTGCTGTCGGCTTCTACGCGTGCGTCGGCTTCAGAGAAACGCATTTCCATGGGAAGTTCCAACTCGACTTTATCGCCCTTTTGCCATTTGCGTTTTATGGGCATGAATCCGTCTATTGTTGTGCTGCTGATACTCTTTCCGTTAACCGATGCTGTTATTGTGTTCTTTTTGTTGTCGGTGTAGCTGTACAGTTCGCCTGCAACAAATTGGTCTCTGTTGCACCATGTCGGTATACGCATCCACAATGTGAATTCTGCATCGGGTGTGTCGGGCGTTACCTCTATGCTGATTTTTCCATCGAAGGGGTAGCTTGTCTCCTGGTGCAGCTTGATAGTGTTCTTTGCAAGTGCAACTTCTGTGGTGTTGCTTGCGTAGAGTGCACAGAAGATGTCATCGTCGGTATGTGAATATATCATGCCCGGAACTTGCGGAATCAGTCGCGCCAGGTTAGAGGGGCAGCATGCTGTGCCGAACCAAGGTGAGCGTCCTGCTCGTCCGTGGTTAAATGTCTTTACGCCATCAGCTTCGAGGGGGTTTACATAGAAGAAACGGTTACCTTCGAGGTTAACTCCTGCAAGCACATTGTTGTAGAGCGACACCTCTGCAACGTCTACATATTTTGCATCGCCTGTCATAAGGAACATTCTGTAGTTGAACAGTACGTTTCCGACAGCCGAACATGTTTCGTTGTAGGTCTCTTTGTTGGGCAGCATATAATCGGGACCGAAGCCTTCGATGTTGGGAACTGCACCAAGACCGCCTGTAATGTGCATCTTTTTGTCTACAATGTCGTGCCAGATTGATTTGAGTGCAGGAACAAGTGTGGTGTCGCCTGTGGTGGCTGCAATGTCGGCCATGCCCGAATAGAGATATGTGGCGCGTACCGCATGGCCTACCGCAGTCATCTGTTCGCGTACAGGCAGATGCTGCTGCGCATATTCGGGTGTGGTGGTTTTAATGTTGTCGGGGCGATAGGTGACTCCACGAATGTCTATGAAACGTTTGGCCATGTTCAGATAGAGGGTGTCGCCTGTCACCTGATACATCTTGATAAGTGCCAGTTCTATCTCTTCGTGTCCGGGAGCCTGGTTTACCGGCTTTCCGTCGTTGTATGCCGGGTCGCCCTCAAAGAATACCTTGTTGATGTGTCGTGCGCTTTTCTCAGCAACGTCCAGCCATTTGCGTTTGCCTGTGGCTTTGTAGTATGCGATTGCACCCTCGTACATGTGTCCCATGTTGTACAGTTCGTGGCTGCTGATTACATACGAGTAGGGTCTGTCGCCGGTACCCCAAATGTTTCTGGGGTTACGCATCTCTTTGTCTACAATATGGTCTTCGTACAGATATCCGTCCTCTTTCTGTGCCTGTGAAATAATGTCGATTATTTCGTCCATCTGTTTTTCAAGAGCCTCGTCCTTTTCGAGTGTAAGCAGATAGGCTGCTCCCTCCATCACTTTGTAGAGGTCTGATGAAACATACAATGCAAGAGGAATCAGCTTTTCTTTCTTTTCGCCTCTGTTGAAGGCAGCTGTGCGACGCAGATTTTCGACTGCTGTTGCTGTCTTTTCCAATGAGAATGGAACAAGTGTCTTTTTCTGTATTTGCAGTCGTGGCATCCAAAAACTGTCGCAGAGACTTACCTTCTCAAAGGAGATAGGTGTCAGTGGCTCGTTCACCTTTTGCGCCTTGTCGCAAGAGGTCATCGTTGCAATTGATATTATTGCAGCTGTTAGAATTTTTGGTATTCTCATAGTTATATTTTGTTTAATTAAATTCAAGTTTGCAGGGTAGTAGCTGTTTCAATTGTTGATATACCGCCTATTGATTGTTTTTGGCAAATTTCAATTGGTAATATATCTTCATCAGCAGTTCGCGTGCCTGCATCATCTTCATCAGTTGCTCATTGTCGCTACCTTCGGGTGCCAGCAATTGCTTTTCGTTGTAGCTGTAGTAAAGTGAATCGTCCCGATGCGGGTCAAAGAGATTCTGTCCAATGTTCAGATAGCGTGTACCTCTCTTCAGTGTCAGAGGGGCAAGTGTCGGCAGCAGGTCGAAGTGTGAACCATGGCGATTTTCGAATTTTGCGATGTCGCTGCTGTCGGGACGCATACTCTCGGGCATATAAATATATAATGGTACAGCGTGTCTGTGCTTGACATCTACGCGCCCTTCGCTGTAGTCGAGTATGGTGCGTACATTGTGGTCACCGGTTACGGCTACAATGGTGTTTGCTGCCAATGGACTTTTCTTGAATTTTTCAAGGAAATTTCCGAGCGACTGGTTGGCATACTGTATGCCTTTTCCATACTTTGTAAGCACATCATCGTTGCCTGTGAGCATCGGCGACTTGTACCATAGCTCTGTTAGTGGCGGAAGCTCCATATCCTCGGGAAATGTGAAGGGAGGATGGTTGGTTGTTGTCAGCGTAAGGATGAATTGTGGCTTATCGCTGTTTTTCTCCATTCTGTCGAGCAGGTATGTGTAAAGATATTCGTCGTATACGCCAATAACGCTGGTCGAGCTTCCGGCAACCTTGTGCAGCAGTTCCTGCTTGCCTATGATGGCGTCGAAATGCTGGTGAGTCAACCCTTCGAGTACATTTTCCCATGTGGGGTCCATGCCGGTGACAAATGCTGTGCTGTATCCATTCTCTTTGAAGGGGCTGGCAATGGATGTGGGGAATGTGGTGAAGCGGTAGCGCGAATTGAAGAAACGCAGATAGGGCATAGCCATTGTCACGGTTTCCAAAGAGTATATGGTGCCGTTGCGTACCGACTGGAAATTGTTCAGCAGAATATCGCTTTTCAGGTGTGGGCGCAGAGTTGTAAGAATATCCAGCGAGTCGCCTCTGTCCATGCTGTTAAGGTAGCTGCTCCAGCTTTCGTTCAGAATGAGCAGCAGGTTGGGGCGGTTTTCTGCAAGTGTGCTGTCTACTGTGGCAAACAGCAGGTTGTCGAGCAGTGTCTCGGTGTCGTTGCAGTCGGGGATGTTTTTGTATCCCGCAGCATGTATCAGCTCTTCGAGGTTCTTGTATCCGCCCTCTTTCAGCAGCTCCTCGGTGGTCATCAGTTTGTAGCTGTTCTTACGCTCTTTCCATGCCTTTTTCAGCAGATAAAGAGCATTTGGAACCGATTGGTTCATTGTTTCGTCAGTAGAAACCACAAAGTGTTCCACCTGCAGAGTGTAGCGTGTGACAGAGCCACGTATCATTGCAAATGTTATTGCTGCAATAAGCACCGGCATCAGATATGTGATGCGCATTTGCATCCATTTACGTGGCTTTATTCTTATCTTGCCGATGGCTTTTCCTGTGAGGCTTAGAATTGTTGCAGCCACCGCCAGACACAGCAGTATCGTCATGCAGGGATAATCCTGCCACATTGTCTGTATCAGTCCCCATGGACCTTCGTCGAAAAAGTCGAAAAAGACAACATTGTAACGGCTGTTGAAGTTGTCGTAGTAGAATGTTTCAGCGGTAACCAATCCCAGCAGCAGTGTCAGCATCACCGTAAAGTAATGTCGCATGATTGTCGAAAAACTTGCGATATTCTTGCTCAGATAGGGAACAAACAGTGTGGCAAGCGTCATTGGTGCTGCAATATACGATATTGCCTGCAAGTCGAAGCGCGACGCATTGTATATCAACAATGGCAGGCTCTTCTTGTGGTCGAGTATATTGTCGAGTGAAGTATGTTGCAGCAGGTAGATGATGCGTGAAGCGGCAAACATGGCCAATCCTATGGCATAATATATGATTACCTGAAGGTAAAGGCTCAAAAGATTGGCTGTCTTTTTTTCTGTCATTGGTTATTCTGTAGTTGTTAGAAACTGTAAGTGTGTCTGTTATTCATTGTTCCAGATTTCCCACGAAGCAAGTGCTTGAAGATACCACATTTCGTATCCGCTCTTTGTGCGCGCACCCTTTTCTTTTCCATTTCTCAGGAAAAGAGTCTCTTCGGGGTTGTACACAATGTCGTACAGAATGTGGCCGGTTGTCAAATAGTCGTATGGAATATCGGGGCATTTATCTATGCCGTGTCCGGTCATGCCCAGCGGAGTACAGTTGACGATGACCGTGTGTGTTGCCATTATTTCGGGAGTGATGTCGCTGTATGCAATGGCATCAGGGCTTGCAGTGCGTGATACGGGCTGCACTTCCAGTCCCAGCTGTTGCAGCGCATATATAATGGCTTTGGATGCTCCGCCGGTGCCAAGAACCAATGCCTTCCTGTCGTTGGTGCCGAGCAGCGGAGCTATGGAACGTGAGAACCCAATCACATCGCTGTTGTAGCCTTTTAGGCGTGGTGTGCCCTCGCTGTCGCGCAGCACTTTCACTACATTGACAGCGTTTATTGTACGTGCTTCGTCGCTCATGCTCTCAAGGTAGTCCATCACCTGCAGTTTGTAGGGGATGGTGACGTTGAATCCGCAGAGTGTAGGCTGCTCTTCTAATACATCCTGCAACTCTTCTATGCTTTGCAGCTCAAACGGCAGATATTGAGCATCGATGCCCTCATCGGCAAACTTCTTGTTGAAGAATGCCGGTGACGCCGATTGTGCTAATGGATTCCCGATTATTCCGTATGTTTTTTTCATTGTGTGGCAATGTTTGGTATCTGAACTGCTGTTGCCGGCAGTTGGTGCAGGTACTTTATATTTTAGGGAGGTTCTTATAACAAATTAAAAGAACCTCCCTTTTTTAATTGACGATTGTCTGTTTAGCAACCGAGGTAATCCTTGATGTTAGCCTTGATGCGCTCGTCGATGTGTTCTGTGTCGCTCTTGACGAAAGGTTTGCCTACGATGTGCTCGTAAAGTTCGATGTAGCGCTCCGATACGCTGTTTACATATTCGTCGCTCATTTCGGGAACCTGCTGACCCTCCTGCCCCATAAAGCCATTCTCGATGAGCCACTGGCGTACGAACTCTTTCGAGAGCTGTTTCTGAGGCTCGCCCTTCTCGAATTTCTCCTGATAACCCTCGGCGTAGAAGTAACGTGAAGAGTCGGGGGTGTGAATCTCGTCGATAAGATAAATCTTGCCGTCGCGTTTACCGAACTCATATTTTGTGTCTACAAGGATAAGACCCTTTTCAGCTGCCATCTGGCTGCCACGCTCAAAGAGTGCGTAGGTGTATTTCTCAAGCTGCTCGTAGTCCTCGGCGCTGACGATGCCCTGTGCGATGATTTCCTCTTTTGAGATATTCTCATCGTGTCCCTCATCTGCCTTTGTTGTGGGAGTGATGATGGGTGTGGGGAATTTCTCATTCTCGCGCATTCCCTCGGGGAGTGTAACACCGCAGAGTGAACGACAACCGTTCTTGTACTCGCGCCATGCGCTGCCTGTCAGGTAGCCGCGGATAATCATTTCCACGCGGAATCCCTCACACTTCAGACCTACTGTTACCATGGGGTCGGGTGTGGCAAGCTTCCAGTTGGGTACGATGTCAGCTGTTGCATCGAGGAATGTTGATGCAATCTGGTTCAGAACCTGTCCTTTGAAGGGGATGCCTTTGGGAAGTATTACGTCGAATGCCGAAATACGGTCTGTAGCAACCATTACCAAAAGGTCGTCGCCAATGTTGTAGACGTCGCGTACTTTACCGTGGTATAGACTTTTCTGTTTTTTAAAGTGAAAATCTGTTGTTGTTAATGCTTTTGCCATGATTCTCTATTTTTTATTGGTTTCTTTCAATTTCTGTTCGTAATCTTCGTATGCGTTGACAATGCGTGTCACCAACTTGTGACGAACAATGTCTTTTTTGTTCAGTTCTATAAAGGAGATACCTTTTACATCTTTCAGAATGTGCAGAGCCTGTGTCAGTCCCGATCCCTGATTCTGTGGCAGGTCGACCTGTGTGAGGTCGCCGGTTATCACCATCTTGGTGTTGTTGCCCATGCGGGTGAGGAACATCTTTATCTGCTGCGGAGTGGTGTTCTGTGCTTCGTCCAGAATGACAATGGCATCGTTCAGTGTGCGTCCACGCATAAATGCCAGCGGCGCTATCTGTATTACGTTCATGTCCATATACTCCTTGAGTTTGGCACCGTGTATCATATCCTCAAGCGCGTCGTAGAGCGGTTGCAGATAGGGGTCTATCTTGTCGCGCATGTCGCCGGGCAGAAATCCGAGCTTCTCGCCTGCCTCCACAGCCGGACGGCTGAGAATAATCTTTCTTATTTCGCGGTTCTTAAGTGCGCGTACGGCCAAGGCTATGGCTGTGTAGGTCTTTCCGGTTCCGGCAGGGCCCACTGCAAATATCATGTCATTCTTTGAAAACTCCTCAACCAGGCGGCACTGATTCTCGCTGCGGGGGTAGATGGGCTTGCCGTTAACATTGTAGACAATGACATTGCTGTCGCTGCCTTTGTCGCTTTTCTTTCCGTTTACAGCGTCTATTATAGCCTCTTCGTCTATGCTGTTGTAGCGTGAGCAGTGGTCCATCAGTCTGTTCACGACATTGTGGAAACGTTCAAGTTCCTCTTCGTCGCCAATGGCTTTTATTATGTTGTCACGTGCTACAATGCGCAACTTGGGGTAGAGTTTCTTGAGCATTGTAAGGTGTGTGTTGTTTGCTCCGTAGAAACTTACAACGTCTATTCCTTCAAGTATTATATGTTGTTCTATCATTATTCAAATACTGTGCAAATGGAACTTTCCCATTTTTCTTTGCGAAGATAATACTTTTTCTGCTATCTGTGTCAGTTTTTTTGCGAGTTTATACTATTTATAAAGGAAATACTTTATCTTTGTCTCAAGAATGTGGTTTTGCCGATGTAACGATTCGTTTACAGAGTGCAGGCAAAAAGGGGTAAAAACCTTCGCGCTACCCACAAAAATACGACAATTCAATAAATACTATACCGATGAAAAAGATTTCTATACAACTATTGGCAACAATGGCTTTGTTGCTCTCTTCGTGTGGCGAAAAAGTTTATCGTGCATCCGATTTCGGCATTGTGCCAAATACCGGCGAGGATGTCAGCAAGGCACTCTCCACCCTCATCGAAACCATTAAAAACGAGAATAACGGCAAGGCTGTCCGCCTTGTGTTTGATAAGGGAGAGTATGACTTTTTCCCTTCAGGGGCTAATGTGCGTGACTATTATATCTCCAATCACGACCAGGACAATCCCAAAATGGTGGCCGTGGCACTCGAGGGACTGAAAAATTTCACTCTCGACGGTGGTAATTCCGATTTTTACATGAATGGCCGTATGTTGCCATTGTCGATAGTCGATTGCGAAAACTGTGCAGTGGAAAACCTTCACATAGACACTCGTGCCCCTCAGATTACCCAGGTCGAGATTCTTAAGAATGAAGCCGACAGCGGTTACATCACCTATCGCATTGCACCTTATGTCAAATACAAGATTGTCGATAAGCGCTTGGTTGTAGGTGGCGAGAACTGGGAATTTACCCCCACATGGGGTATAGCCTTCGACGGCAAGACCCGACACCTCGTCTATCGTACCAGTGATATTGGAGTGGGAGCAAACAATGTCGAGGAGATTGAACCCTACGTACTCCGTGCAAAATGGAACGATTCACGTTTGTTGCCCGGTACAATTGTGGCTATGCGCTCCTACCACCGTCCCACCCCCGGAATATTCCTGACAGGAAGTAAAAACACCGAACTCAAAAATACAACTGTACACTATGCCGAAGGCATGGGATTGCTTGCGCAGGTATCCGAGAATATACTGCTCGACAGCTTCTCTGTTGCGCTTCGTGGCGAAAATGACTCACGCTATTTCACTACCCAGGCCGATGCTACACATTTCTCGGGCTGCAAGGGTAAAATAACCTCAGTTAACGGCCTGTACGAAGGAATGATGGACGATGCGATAAACGTACACGGCACCTATCTGCGTGTGGTTAAACGCCTCGACGACAAGACACTTGTAGGCCGTTATATGCACGGACAGGCTTACGGCTTCTATTGGGGTGGTGCAGGCGATGCAGTACAGTTCGTGAAGTCTGATGTAAGGGAAATTGTCGGCGATAACAAGATAGTGGAAATATCTCCTTACGACAAAGAGACGCTTAATGGTTGCAGGGAGTTTAAGATAACTTTCGAACAACCTGTTCCTGCTGATGCAGACAATGGCAAATATGGCATTGAGAATCTCGAGTGGACTCCCGAGGTCTATTTTGCCGGTAACACCATTCGCAACAACCGCGCACGCGGTACACTCTTCAGCACTCCCAAGCGCACAGTTGTCGAGAATAACTTGTTTGACCACACCTCGGGTACTGCAATTTTGCTGTGCGGCGACTGCAACGGCTGGTTCGAGACAGGTGCATGCCGCGACGTGCTCATCCGCAACAACAAATTCATCAATGCACTCACAAACATGTTCCAGTTTACCGATGGAGTAATCTCAATTTACCCCGAGATTCCCAATCTTGCCGAGCAGAAAAAATATTTCCACGGTGGCAATGGTAAGGGTGTTGTAATAGAAAACAACATCTTCGAGACATTCGATGCTCCGTTGGTATATGCAAAGTCGCTCGATGGATTGGTGTTCCGCAACAACAAGGTAATTGTGAACGACGACTTCAAACCCTTCCATTGGAATCGCCACCGTTTCCTCTTCGACCGTGTTGTGAACGCAACAATCGAAAACAATGAGTTCGATGGCGGCTTTGACGAGAGCAAAGATGTTAAATACAGATATTAATTATATTTCAACCAACTGTTTTTCAGGCAAGTTCCGCGGAACTTGCCTGAAAAATGAATAAACCCAGTAACATACTCCGATACAATTATTGCAAACTATGAAAAAAACAATTCCTCTATTATTCCTATTTGTATCAATCCTTTTTCTTGCCGGTTGCAGTTGCAGCGGTGGCGAGAATGGCGGCTACAAAGCTCGAATTGAAAAACCTGAAACAGCACGCCGCATAGCTCACATAAATTTCAAGCGTGAATTCAACGACCTCAACGATGCCCATCTTTCGGCTGCGCAGAGCATAGGTGTTGCAGCCCACAATGTGGAAAATATTCTCGAGGACAAGATTATGGACAAGCTGGTGCCAATCGACGACGAAGAGGCATACATCGTTGACGAATTGACTCACTCGGTGCCTTATCTGGTGCCTAAGGCAGCGGAACTTCTTTCAGAGATTGGTCGCAGTTTTCAGGACTCATTGGTGGCTCACCATTTCCCTCCTTATAAAGTGATAGTTTCATCTGTGCTGCGTACAGGCGAGCATGTGAAGAAATTGGGCAAACGCAATGTGAATGCATCTAAAAATTCTGCCCATTGCTATGCTACCACGTTCGACATCACCTACAAACGTTTCCATCCTCTGACCGAGGAGGAGGTTTCGCAGGCCAAACTGAAGGTGGTGCTTGGCGAAGTGCTTCGCGACCTTAAGAAACAGAAACGCTGCTATGTGAAGCACGAGGTCAAACAGGCCTGCTTTCACATAACTGCAAGATGATGTCTAAAGATTACATCTGCAAATAAACCGCTCATCAGTCTAAAATTCATTATGGATAAACTGCATCTTTTCGATGGAGATATAAGCGTTGCTGAACTTCCGCAACGCTTCAATAATCCCTTTTCCTATCGTCCTCATCCTCTGTGTGTGCGTGCGTCCGAAAAGGTTCGTCGCCTGATAAATGGCGATGCCTCGTTGCGTGACGAAGCTGCTTCGGGTAAGATGTTCGGTGTTCTTGTGGTGCGTGACAAGGTTGGTAGGGTAGGCTTTTTAGCTGCATTTTCGGGACTGATGGGTGGCAGTAATAGTCACGAATACTTTGTTCCGCCGGTTTTTGATTTTCTTTCGCCTGCCGGATATTTCAAACTGGAAGAGTATGAAATATCTCTTATAAATAAAGAAATTTCTACGATAACCAATTCTGTGGAATATATCGAGGCTCTTGGCGAATTGCAATCGGCCACCAATGCCCGCGATGAGTTCCTTTCTGCCGAACGCACCGCAATGCAGCAGGCAAAAGCATTGCGCGAAGAGCGACGTCTGTCCGGCAATCTTTCTGACGAAGAGCTTGAGGCTATGCTCAATGAGAGTCGCTTCGCCAAGGCAGAGTACCGTCGCAATGTTAAACGATGGGATGAGAAACTCTCGGCATACAAGGCTGCGGTTTCGCAGTTCGAACAGCATATAGCCACGCTCAAGGATGAACGAAAAAGACGTTCGGCAGCACTCCAGCAGTGGCTTTTCGACAATTTTATTCTGCTTAATGCCACAGGCGAGAAAAGCTCGCTAACTCAGATATTTTCAGAAACTCCGCAAGGAATCCCTCCTGCCGGAGCCGGCGAATGTGCCGCCCCCAAACTTCTTCAATATGCCTATTCCTCGGGGTTGTCCCCCATAGCCATGGCAGAATTCTGGATGGGCGCATCGCCCGTGGGCGAGGTTCGTCGCGATGGCTGTTTCTACGGTTCTTGCATCAGCAAGTGTAAGCCCATTCTTGGGTTTATGCTTCGCGGCCTTGACGTTGAGCCCTCTCCACTTGAAACGCAACACTCCTGCGATGTCATCGATGTACTATACGAGGATGAGTATCTGCTGGCTGTCAACAAGCCTTCGGGTATGCTTTCTGTACCGGGTATTTCAGGTGGTGTTTCGCTTGAGGAATATCTGCAAGGCCTCTATTCGGGAAAGGCTGATATTCGCGTAGTTCACCGACTGGACATGGCAACATCAGGATTGCTTCTTGTTGCCAAACGCGAAGATGTTTTTGTCGAACTTCAACGTCTTTTTGCCACACGTCAGGTTGCTAAACGCTATACGGCACTGCTCGATGGTGTCCCTTCACAAAGTGAAGGCGAAATTTCCCTTCCTCTTGCTGCCGACTACATCAACCGTCCACGTCAAATGGTCGACACTCTTAATGGCAAGCATGCCTTGACGTTGTATAAGGTGGTTGAAGTGGTGGAGTATGAAGGTCGCAAATGTGCGCGCGTCCATTTTACACCTGTTACGGGACGCACACATCAGTTGCGTGTGCATGCCGCCTACTCCCAGGGGCTGGATACCCCCATTGTGGGCGACGAACTTTATGGCTCTGCAGACAAACGCCTGATGCTTCATGCCGATTATATATCCTTTGTTCATCCTGTCACCGGCAAAAGGGTAGAGATTGAATCGTCGGCAGGGTTCTGAACTTTTTGAATACTTTTTTATATGATAGAAGATAATATGATGACGTGGAAAATTCTTGATAGTGAATATGTAATAAAAAGACCATGGCTGACTGCGCGCAAGGACAAGGTGGAACTTCCCGACGGCCGCATTATCGAAGAATTCTATGTACTGGAATATCCCGATTGGGTTAATGTGATAGCGATAACAAAAGATGGACAATTTGTTATGGAGCGGCAGTATCGACACGGATTGAGTGTAGAGGGAATGGAACTGCCGTGCGGTACTATGGAAGATGGAGAAACTCCGTTGCAGGCAGCCCAACGCGAATTGCTCGAAGAGACAGGTTACGGCAATGGCGAGTGGAGCAAACTGATGACAATTTCTGCAAACCCTACGTCGATGAACAACCGTACGCATTGCTTCCTTGCTGTTGGGGTTGAGAAAATCGCTCAGCCTTCGCTTGATGATACTGAAGATTTGAGTGTGCATCTGCTTAGCGAGCAGCAAGTAAAATCTCTATTGGCCAATGAGGAAATATGTCAGGCGCTGATGATAGCCCCTCTGTACAAATATTTTAATGCTAAACGGCAAACGGGACTTTTCTGATAATCCGTTGAATCGGATATTTTCTATCAATTCTGTTGGTAATATGAATCTTTTATGTAATTTTGCACTACTTAAATAGTTGTTGGGGGTGCTTGTCCGTAGGCAGGCTGAGATTATACCCTTTGAACCTGCCGGCGTAATTGCGGAGAGGAAAACGGAGTGGTTTTTGTAAAAAGATATAACAAGATATCGGCCGTATTCCTAAGCAGGGGTACGGCTTAATTTTGTAATATTAATTTTACTAACTATACTATTTTAATAACTATGGGATACGAAAGTTTTGATGCTTATGCATCTGAATATGATTCTTGGTTTATAGAGAACAACAATGTACTCGAGAGTGAAGTGCGTCTTGTGGCATCTTGTCTGCAGGATGCGGGTGAGATATTGTCGATTGGTTGTGGCAGTGGCCTGTTCGAAAAAATATTGTCCGAAAAGTATGGCATTGTAGTCACCAAGGGTATTGAACCGGCAGCCGCAATGGCCGAAATTGCGCGCAAACGTGGATTTGACGTAACGGTTGCCACTGGCGAAGAGGCCGATTATGGCACTGAAATGTACGATACTGTGCTTTTCAACGGCTGCCCCTGCTACATGCAGGACCTTGGACTTGCACTGCGTAAGGCATACGCCGCTCTTCGTCCCGGCGGCAGGGTGGTGGTGATTGATGTCCCCAAAGAGAGTGCATACGGACTCATCTATAACCTTGCACTTGCTCTTGGTACTTGGGAACACCCTCTGCTCGAAGGATGTTCTCCTCTGATGCCTTACCCCATTGAGCTTGTGAAACAGGCAAACTGGCGTACAACAGCCGAGAAGATTGCTGTTATCGAAGAGTCGGGTTTCAGTAATCTTCAATTCTCGCAGACCCTTGTAGCCTCTCCCCACTATTCTCACGAGCGTGTCGAGGAGCCTTGCGAGGGTTACGATAAAGGTGCCTATGTTGCCATAGTGGCTTATAAGTGACAATTAAAATTTTGAGCTATGATTGACAGAGAGAAGTTAAAGAATGATTTGGCCGCAGTAAGGGAAAAATCTCCTTTGGTACACAATATTACCAATTATGTGGCTATGAATTTCAGTGCAAATGCCTTGTTGGCTGTTGGTGCATCGCCGGTGATGGCACATGCCGCAGCCGAGGTTGCCGATATGGCACTTATAGCCGGAGCGCTTGTAATCAACATCGGTACATTGGATGCCGAATGGGTGCAGTCGATGCTCATTGCCGGAAAGAGCAAACGTGCTGCCGGTGGAGTGGTGATTCTCGACCCCGTAGGTGTCGGTGCTACCGCCTATCGCACCGAAACTGCATGGAAGATTATAGAGGAGTGTCGCCCCGATGTTATTCGTGGCAACGCGTCGGAGATAATGGCTCTGCTCAATGCCGATGTAAAGAGCAAGGGTGTCGACAGCAGTTGCAGCTCTGACGCTGCGTTCGACTCGGCAAAAATGCTTGCCGAGCGTACAGGCGCAGTGGTGGTAGTCAGTGGCGAGGTCGACTATGTTACCGACGGAACAAGGGTAGAGACTTTGCGCAACGGTTCCTCTATGATGCCCAGCGTTACAGCCATGGGCTGCACAGCATCCTCAATGATTGGTGCTTTTGCAGCCGTTAACAGCGATGTGTTCGAGGCATCGCTTCATGCAATGGCGTTGATGGGAGTGGCAGGTGAGATTGCAGCCCGCAATTCCGCAGGTCCCGGCTCGCTGTTGACAAATTTTGTAGATACATTATATAATATCACAGGCGATGAGCTTGTTCAAACAATTAGACAATGAGACCAGAATTTGATATGTCACTCTATCTGGTGACCGACCGTCCTTTGTCGCGCGGACGCGACATTGAATGGATTGTAGAAGAGGCAGTGAAGGGTGGTGCAACCATCGTGCAGTTGCGCGAGAAGGATTGCTCAACAGCCGAGTTTGTTGCTATTGCCACTCGCCTGAAAGAGGCATTGAAGCCATTGGGAATACCTCTTATCATCAACGATAGAATCGACGTAGCCCTTGCAGTGGATGCCGAGGGTGTTCACATAGGACAGTCCGACATGCCCTACGATGTTGCACGCCGTCTGTTGGGAAACGACAAAATAATAGGATTGTCGGTAGAGACAATGGACGAGGTCGTAGCTGCCAATGCGCTCGACGTTGACTATATTGGTGTTTCACCGGTATATTCCACAGCTACAAAGACCGACACCCTGCAGCCTTTCGGCCTTGACGGTCTCAGACGTGCGGCGGAACTGTCGCGCCATCGTATAGTAGCCATCGGTGGCATGAATGCTTCTACCATTGGCGATGTGATTGTTTGTGGCATTGAGGGTGTGGCAGTTGTTTCGGCAATCGTTTCAGCCGATTCGCCTTGCGACGCGTCGCGCGAACTTCGTGCTATTGTCGACGGTAGTCGCGGCAAGTGGAGTGCCTTTGCCTGGAAAACTTCAGAAGAGTTGTTCGAACGCATGAAAAAGCTCCCATTCAATGTGGGGCTGATGAATGGCACACTCTCTGCCGACAGTTTTGCAAAGTATCTGCAACAGGATGTGATCTATCTTGCCAATTATGGCGAGGAGATGCTGCAACTGTCGCAATTGTTGCCCGAAAGAAATATGCGAGCGCTCTTTTTGCGACTCTCAATGGATGCTGTTGAGGGCGAGAAGGCACTGCATTGTCTTTTGGCGGAACAGTTTTCCATCGAATGTAAGAAAGATGCACCGGCTTCTGATGTTACAAAGAATTATATCAATCACACCCGTCGCTTCGTCGATGCAGGTGATGTGCTGATGTCGCTTGCTGCTCTTTTGCCCTGTTTCTGGGTTTACAGGGAACTGGGCAAGTACATGCTTGCAAATTGCAGGGAAGAGAATAACCCATACTTCACATGGATAGAGAGATACTCTTCTGATTTTATGGATGAATGTGTAGGGTATATAATAGATATGTGCGACAGATTTGCCAAAATGGCTTCTGCAAGACGACGCGCTGAGATGACAAAAGTCTTTGTCGAGTCGGTGAAACACGAATATGCTTTTTTTGAAAATGTATGTAAATGATGAAATATAACAGAGTATTGACAATTGCCGGCAGCGACTCGGGTGGGGGTGCCGGTATTCAGGCCGATATAAAGGCTATTTCTGCTTGCGGTTGCTATGCAGCCTCGGCAATCACGGCAGTCACCGTACAGAATACATTGGGTGTGCAGGCTGTTGCAGCTTTGCCCATTGAGATTATCGAAGGACAGATTCAGGCTGTACTAGACGACATTGGCACTGACGCTGTGAAGATTGGAATGTTACATTCGGCCGAGGTAGTGGCTCGCGTCGCTGACGTGCTTAAAAAGTACGATATAAAGAATATAGTTCTCGACCCCGTTATGGTGTCAACCTCGGGACATCGTCTTATCGAAGAAGAGGCAGTCGAGTCGTTGAAGCAGTTGCTCATTCCCTATTCAAGGGTTATTACTCCCAACATCCCCGAAGCTGAGATTCTGCTGGGATGTCCCATCGAGGGACAGCCGTCGTTGCCGGCTGTTGCACGCGAACTTGCTTCAATGTTTGGTGTTTCAGTGCTGCTGAAGGCAGGACACCTTACCGACGACGAACTGATAGATATATTCTACGACAACGAGAATGACGAGATTGTTGAACTGAAGTCGAAGCGTGTCTATTCGCGTAACACACATGGAACTGGCTGCACACTCTCTTCGGCTATGGCAGCAATGCTTGCCCGTGGCATGTCGCTGGTAGATGCTGCACGCAGCGCCAAGGATTACATCAATGGTGCCATTGTTGCCGGTGCCGATTATGAGATTGGCGGTGGTCATGGTCCTGTCAACCATTTCTATGAACTTTGGAAATAGAGTGTCGACTCTCCTTTTTAAAAGGCTGATTTGTCGATAATCATTTGTTTTTACTCCCCTCTCTTTAAAAACTTTTAAAGAGAGGGGAGTAAATTGTTATGCGAAGTGATAAACTTTTCGCAGTATTTTTTGGGAGTAACTTTTGCTTTGGTTGTAAAGAATTTGCTTGTAACTCCTCTGTGTAGCACAAATGTATACTTTTGGACAAACCCCTTTGGGGTTTAAATAAATACTCCGATGTCTGCAACTCTCCCTCTTAAGAGGGAGTTCCCGAATAGGATTGCAAAGATAACTTCAGTCCGCGAGATTTAGAACCCCTCCGTCTTCAATCGCCTTAGGGCGTTTGAATCCACTTCCACTTTAATAGGAGGGGCTACTTCTTAATCTCGTCGACAACAGATTGAAGAGCATCAAATGCTACTGCGCGACGGTATATTCTACCTTCGGCATCGAACACAATATTATAGGGGTAGAGGTTGATGCCGTATGCGAAAATAGTACGGCTGCTCCATCCTTGAAGGTCGGATATCTGTGGCCACCACATGTTGTTCTGCTGAACAGTCTTATCCCATTTTGCGGCATCGGTGTCTACTGCGAAGCTGACACACACCACATTCTCTTTGTTGGCCTCGGCGAATGTCTTGAACGATGCAATCTCTCTCTTTGCGTTGCGGCTGTTGCTGCTCCAGATGTTAAGGACAACTACTTTGCCCTTTCCAACATAGTCCGAGAACTGAACACGTTTGCTGTCGTTGGTGATGGCTTTAAAATCGGTGAATATTTTACCTTCGGCTGTTGCTATCTTATTATGGAAGGTCCTTTCGATGTGGCGTACGAGGGTGTCTGCTTTCAGCTCGGCAGGCATGCGGGCTATAAGTTTGGCACCTGTTTCGGGGCTCAGTGTCTCGATATTATTGGAAAGTATGTAGCAGCTCACCTCGTTGTCGATGTTTTTTTCGAGGAAGCGCTCTACATACTGGCTGCGTACAATGCTGAGAACTTTCATTGCCTTATCGGCCTCTTCGGCTGCTTTCTGAGACAGAAATTCGTGCTTGCTCTTGTCGTAATATTGCTTGAACATTATGTCCAATATGTCGATGGAGTCTTTGTACTCCTGAAGGTTAGTGTTCAATGGGGTACCTGCTACCTTGTTGCGTTTGACGCCCAGGCTAAGTTCTATATTGCCCGGCTCTACGTATACTTCGGCACTGGTGCGTATTTTGCCTCCTACTATCGAACTGAGATAGCAAAGGCGGGGTTTCTCGCTGCTGCCCTTAATTTTGAACTGTCCGTTCTTCACTGCTTCGCGTCCCAGTGTTACGATGCGTCCATTGTCGATGTATTGCAGAAAGACGGTGTCGCCGATGTTGAATCCTTTTTCTACTGTTCCGTTGACTGTAAATGCATTCTTGTCGCACGATGCGAGCAATGCTACAAGTGATAGTAATATGAATATTTTTCTCATGTCTTTTGTTTTCTTCGGGCAAAGATAGTGCAAGCCGAGCGCAATACAAAAAAAGCGTGCTTTTTTTTATTGCCATGGCGCCGCCTATCTTATCTAAAGATAGTCACAAACGAGCAAAAAAATAAAGCTTGCTTTGATTTTTTACAGCGAGTGCCGTCTATCTTATCCAAAGATAGTCACGAACGAGCAAAAAAAATAAGGCTTGCTTTGATTTTTTACAGCGAGTGCCGTCTATTTTATGAGTGCAGTCTATTTTATCTAAAAATAGTACAAGCCGAGAGTTTACGAAGTCAACCGCGCAACATATTACTTGAATTCAGGTGATATATGTTTAAATTATTTACCATGTACGCTCTCTTTGTTCAGGTTTTGAAATAACATAAGGAAAGTGCCGAAATACCGCAGATAAAGTCTGAACAATCGAACTTTTTATCGACTTGGGGTGAAATTTCGAAATATGGGGTGAAATTATTAAACTTTTATCGATATTAATAGCAAGAAAACAGTTATTGTGATATACATGGTATATCTTTGTAAGATATTATACAGTATTTTGTGTGTAAATATATTTTACGATAATATTTCTGCACGATGGTGAATGATAAGAGAAAAAGAGAGTTTAATTCAGTAGACAGAAAATTTGCATTCCTGTTGTATCTGCTGGTGCCTACAATGTTGTATGTGTCGTTGGCAGTATACCTTTATAATATTGAGAAGAGTAGTATAGTGGGTGAAGCCAACAGGTATTTTATAAAAGAAGCTCCATTTTGGGCCGACTCAATATATTGCTTTTCTGATATCAATATGGTTATAGACGAATTGTACACCAATGGCTATATTGTAGAGCGTTGTCAGAAGTACAGGGTTGTCGATGACTATCATGGCAATTGCACTGTTCCCGGAAAATGGATTCACGAGAAGAACTATTATCTTCATTTTAACAGATTGAACAATTTGCGTCTTTTTTCCTCGGGGCATTATGATATTGCCATTGCCGATTCGTTGTGGAATGCCCAACTATGGCGAAACGGGATAAAGGTTAACACTTCGCTTATTATGACCAGGAGGGAATTGCGCGATGTGTTCCCATCGAGGGATTCATTCAATCCAAATGCTCCGGCCGTGTCTGATACCAGTCGCGTGATTGACTTTGAGGATGCATACGTGACAGACACTGCACATCTCTCGTTTCGTAATATGTTTGACATCGTAGGTTTGGTTGATGTACCTTTCGCCCTTGTTGTAGAGCGTATATGGCCTGTTCTGCTTATGTTTACCATTCTCTTTGTCATATATCTGCTGTTTCTTCTGCTTAAAGGAGTGGTGTGGATGTACAGGGGTAGTTCGGACAATACCATACTTTTTATAGGTAATGCTTTTGTCATTGGTGACAGAAGGGTTGTTGTTTTTGCCGATGGTGCAGAGAAGCGTATAAGTGCAAATGAGTTGCTCGGATTGCAGATGTTGGCTAAGAATAACGGCCGGCGCATAGCTATAAAGGAGATTACTGATGTTTGTTGGAAAGGGTATGTAGAGGAGTCGGCACGAAAGAATTTCAATCAACTTTTTGCTTCGATGAGTAAGACATTGGCATCGGTGGCGCATGTAACTCTGAAACGAGAAAAGAATGAAGTTTTATATTTGGAGAATACTAACTTTATCAATCGCATTGTGCGTGAGGTGCGCCTGGTGGTATATTTAATAAAGAATTAGGAACTTTTAATAGGCTCGAAAGTATATGAAAAAGCGTTATTTCCTTTATCTGATACCTTTGCTGTTCTTTTCCCTCACGGCAGTTCTGCTATATAATAATGAGATGAAGAGAGTTCATTCCATTGTGAACAATGACTTTTTGCGCGAAGCTCCCACATGGCCCGATTCTGTAATGTATTTGAGCAGAGAGTTTATGTATAGAGGTAAAATGGATAATGAGTTCATTAAAAATAAAATGGTAAGAAATCGTCCAATTAAGGTTCTTACTGAATATGATACTATTTATATAGGAAAGCAGTATGTGAATACCGATAATATTTTGAGGTATATGCACGATGTTGATTGTACAGTCTTTATGATGTCTGATAATCATAATCTATATAAGCATATTATTCCTTCGTGGAGTGAATCCTTGCGTCGTGCAGGTATAGAGGCTGAGGTTTCAGTGGTGTTGTGCAGCCGCAAACTCAAGGAATTATTTCCGAAAAAGGATTCAATAAACATAAATGCTCCTATCTATCCCGATACTCTTAGAATGATAGACTTTGAGAGAGCTTATCGTACAGATAGCTTGCACATGGGATTTTCCAACCAGTTCAGTTTGGTGGGCTATGCGATTGTTACTCCCAATTGTGTCTTCAAGCGTCTGAGTGTACCGTATACCATCATTGCAGGTTTTTTGCTGTTCTATCTGTTGTCGCTGCTCATTGTGTGGTTGCATAGGTTTATTGTCTATAAACGCAGATATGTGCGGTTTGTGGGCGATGCAATACTGCATCTGTACGACAATGAGATTGTCTACAAGGATGGCTCACGAAAAAAACTTGGAGTCAATGAGTATGCTACGCTTTGCAAGTTGATTGGTTGTAGCACCCTTGCGCTCAACAACCTTCAGAGTGAGCTGTGGCCTATGTCTGATACTATGTCGCGTAGCAGGAGCTTCAATGTTTCGTTCAGCAAGTTGAACAGCGCATTGAAGGATGTGAAGCGTGTCACTCTGTCGCGTGACGATGAGTATCTATATTTGACTGACACTACTACTCTGCGCGAGCTGTTGTCGCATTATTGGGAGTTTGTACGATTGTATATAAGAAAGGAAATTTGAGATAATAGCAAGGCTAGGACTGAGGTAGATTCAAAAACAACATATATATATCGCCAACCCCGTAAGGGGTGAAATTACATAGCGTAGCTCGTAAGAGCTACGTAATCAACCACGAATCAACATATATTTCAAGCCCTGTAAGGTGCGGAATTTTACAGCTTGAATACAAAGGTGCATTTACAAAATGTCGCCCTTTTAGGGCTATATAATCTTCTGTGTATCCTTATAACATAGCTCTCATGGGCTACGCTATACAATATTGTCCTTGCAGGGCATTGTTGTATTTTCAATATTTTGAAGGGGATGTCTCGGGCGAGCAGTGTTGGCTTTTGTGAACCTCGGCTATGCTCGTTTGCAACTATTGTTCCTTGTCGTCGACGATGCGAAGGTCGCCACGGCTGTCAATGACCAGTTTTTCGTATCGTTCGCGCAGACGCGGCATGCGCGAGAGACGTATCGAAAGTGTGACAACACACTCGTTGTCGAATACCTGCTCCACAATGCGTGGATTCTCCTCTTTGACGATGCGCAGCACGTCGTTCAGCAGCGGGTAAGAGAATTTCAGAGTAATCTCTTCGTTTATGGTTTTCTCGATATGTTCGGTGGCATCGAGTGCTTCGGCAGCTGCTGCCTTGTATGCTACGATAAGGCCACTTGTGCCCAGCTTTATTCCACCGAAATAGCGCACTACAATCACAAGTACGTTTGTAAGTTCGCGGCTGTCAATCTGTCCCAAAATGGGTTTGCCGGCTGTTCCCGAAGGTTCGCCGTTGTCGTTGGCGCGGAAGAGTTCGCGTCTTTCTCCCAGACGATAGGCATAGCACACGTGGCGGGCATCGTAGTATTTCTTCTGATAGGCTTCGACCTCGCGCTTTACATCGTCTGTGGATTGTACGGGTATGGCAAAAGCAAGGAATTTACTCCTTTTTTCGGAGTAAATTCCTTCGCCTGCTAAGTCTATGGTTTTATATATGTCCTCTTCCAACATATTAGTGTGGGGGATTAAACCAGTTCGTGTATGATGAGACCTGAACGCAGTTTAGGCTCGAACCATGTGGTCTTGGGGGGCATTATGTTGCCCGAGTCGGCAATGTCCATCAACTGCTTCATCGAAACGGGGTAGAGGGCAAGTGCCATCTTCATCTCTCCGCTGTCGACGCGACGTTTGAGCTCGCCAAGGCCACGGATGCCTCCTACAAAGTCTACGCGCTTGTCGCTGCGCAAATCCTTTATGCCCAGTATCTCGTCGAGGATGAGGTTTGATGAGATTGTTACGTCGAGCACACCTATGGGGTCGTTGTCGTCGTATGTTCCCTCTTTGGCTGTCAGCGAGTACCAGTTGCCTTCGAGGTACATTGAGAACTCGTGCAGCTGTGTGGGCTTGTAGATGTCGGCGCCCTTCAGTTCTACCTCGAAGTTCTTCGATA
>JAEIGA010002386.1_pt1 | contig 29985 bp, 30 predicted proteins | sample 9270691 | NCBI WGS metagenome assembly JAEIGA01 (sample SAMN17057246, study PRJNA624740) | gut metagenome | biome: biome; isolation source: fecal sample | host: Bos grunniens | place: China: Xizang | collected 2019
ACGTGCTGCTGTTGAGGAGGGTATTGTTCCTGGTGGTGGCGTAGCCTATATCCGCGCCGTTGAGAGCCTTGAGGGTTTGAAGGGCGAGAATGACGACCAGACTACAGGTATCCAGATTGTTAAGCGTGCTATCGAGGAGCCATTGCGCCAGATTGTTGCAAATGCTGGTGGCGAGGGTTCTGTTGTGGTAAATAAGGTTAAGGAGGGCAGTGGCTCATTTGGTTATAACGCTCGTGACGACCGCTACGAGGATATGCTCGCAGCAGGTATTATAGACCCTACGAAGGTTGCACGTGTAGCGTTGGAGAATGCAGCCTCTATTGCCTCTATGTTCCTCACCACAGAGTGTGTGTTGGCAGAGAAGAAGGAGGATAGCCCTCTTCAGACTCTAGCTACCGCAGGTGGCGGCATGGGTGGCATGATGTAATCACCACTACATAATATTTAAAGCGCTCGGGAACTCCGAGCGCTTTAATATTATATATAGGTATGGCTAAAACTCTAAACAGATATTTGCCCCCGACCACTGGTCTATCTCGAAAGTATGAGCATAACGGCGCTCCGTGCCATAGCTAACCTCAACGCGCAACTCAAATGGTGGCGTATCCACAATATCAAGCGAATGAGGATAGGTATTTGTAAGCACATAGATATAGAGGGTTAGATGCGTTGCTGGCTTATGCTCTATCTCGATGCGGCGATTGGGGTTATAACCTAGTGGCGCCGAGGTGAGCGATGAGCCTATAGGTGCTACCTCGCTGCGACACTTAAGAAACTCGACCTCTTTATCATCTACCGACACGGAACTCATAACGATAATATTATATCGCCATAACTCCGAATATTTTGAGTCTATTGAGATGTGAAAACGCTCCATAACTACACCCTTAAAAAATATTTTTGCGTAAAACTTTGCTACAAAAATAGTAATAATTTGCACATTTTAGTTTTTTATCGTAAATTTGCAGACTATTTGTGCTGAAATGGAGCAAATTGGACTATACAAAATAGCCTATAAGGGGCTAAAAGTAGGAAGCTACGACTTTGATTTTAAGGTAGATAACGCACTTTTTGAGGCGTATGAGACCGAGGAGATCAAGGGCGGTGACTGCGTGGTGCGCGTTAAGCTCAATCGTAGCGAGGCTATGTTGGAGCTAAATGTAACTATTGAAGGTGAGGTAATTTGCGAGTGCGACCGTTGCTTGGAGGATTGCCCGATAGCTATTGACTACAATGGCGACCTCGTTGTTAAGTTCTCGGAGGAGACAGACTTCTACGATGGCGATGTAATGTGGATTTCACCATCGGAGGATATGCTCGACCTCACGCAGTACATCTACGAGAGTATAGTGTTGTCACTACCCTACAGTCGTGTACACGAGGAGGGTGAGTGTAACCCCGAGATGCTAGCATCGTTTCAGGAGATTAGCGAGGAGGAGCTAGAGGCTCTCGAGGCGCAGGTCGAGGAGGAGGATGTTGTGGCGCTTGACGACAGAAGCATGAGCATCCTCGAGGCTCTCAAGGCACAGATGGATAAAGAGTAAAAAATGCGGTTTGCAAGGCAGTAATTCCGTCAGGCTGCCGAACAGACATTTGACAAACATAAAACTTAAAAACTATATTGTAAGATGGCACATCCTAAACACAAAGTCTCTTCAACACGTCGAGACAAGAGAAGAACTCACTACAAGGCTGTAGTTCCAACTGTAGTAACCTGCTCAAACTGTGGTTCAGCAGTACTCTACCACCGCGTTTGCCCAGAGTGTGGCTTCTATCGCGGTAAGCTCGCAATCGAGAAGAAGGCAGCAGAGTAGTCTTCACATTAACAAAAAGGAGCAACGCCGCACGGTCGGAGGTTGCTCCTTTTACTTTAGCCTTTTTTACCAAGGCTATATTTAGTCACACCAACCAACAACTATATATTATGGTAAGGATAGGTATCGACGCTATGGGTGGCGACTTCGCACCCGAAGTAGCTATCGAAGGAGCCATTATGTCCCTAAATTTCCTCGACAAAGAGAGCCGTATAGTTCTTTTTGGAGATAAAGAGTGTATCGAGGAGCTTCTCAAGAAACATAACTGCCCAGCTAGTAACTTCGACATTGTAGCCACTACAGAGGTTATCGAGATGGGTGATCACCCAGCAAAGGCATTTATTGCAAAACGCGATTCAAGCATCACCGTAGGCTTCAACTACCTCGCAGAGGGTAAGATAGATGGCTTCGCAAGCGCAGGCTCTACAGGTGCGATGATGGTTGGCTCGATGCAGGTTATCAAGCCTATCGAGGGTGTCATACGCCCTGTGTTGGCAACGCTAATACCTACAGTATCTGCAGAGCATGGCATACAGCGTGCTGTATTGATGGATGTAGGTCTTAATGTAGACGCAAAGCCCGAGGTTCTAGCACAGTATGGCCTTCTAGGCTCTATTTATGCCAAGTCGGCACTCAATATGGAGAACCCTCGTGTGGCACTTCTCAACATTGGTGAGGAAGAGGGCAAGGGTAATGCCCAGGCAAAGGCCACATACGACCTTATGAAGGAGGATAAGCGCTACAACTTTGTGGGAAATGTCGAAGCATCATACATCTTCACAGGTAAGATTGGCGATGTTGTTGTTGCAGATGCCTTTGTGGGCAATAGCCTTCTTAAGATGGCCGAGGCCCTCTACCGCATAAACTTTAAGCTTGGCGGTGGCAAGCCACGTCTCAAGAACCTTCTTCGCCCTATTTTGGGTCGCATCGTTCCAAAGCTCTACTTCCAGAATGACTTCTGGGATGCTATGAATGCCGAGAGTGTAGGAGGTCTTCAGGTTATGGGTATCAACGCCCCTGTGATGATTGGTCATGGCAGCTCTTCAGCACGTGCAATATGCAGCATGATTCTCTCTATGGAGCGCGATATCAAGAGTAACTTCCCTGCAAAGCTCCGCGAGGCTCTTAAGGATTCTAACAGCGATAACAAGGAGTAATTATAAGTGGAGGGGCTAGATATTTCAGCCCCTCTCTCATATAGTCTATAGACAAATAATCTAAAATTTAGAATATGAAATACTTGAGCATACTGCTGGCGCTTCTGCTTTTCGTAGCTTGTGAGTCAGCAAACAATGACACACAGCAGCCCAACACCCCAGAGGTAAACGAGGGTGAGAACGAGGGTGAGAACGAGGGTGAGAACGAGGGTGAGAATGGTGATGACAACGGTGGTGACAACGGTGGTGACAACGGTGGTGACAACGGTGATGATAATGGCGATGATAATGGTGAGGTTGATGAAACTACCACTACAATCCACACATTCACAGAGTTTAACACCTCTGCCCACGTTATCATATTGGAGACCAATGGTCTACGCAACGACTATGTTACATTCTACGACACACAAACTGGCTATGCACTCTACATTGACTTCTACTCTCCGATAGAGAATGAGTACTTGCCAGAGGGCACATACAGCTTAAGCGATGGCTCTTCGATGACTCTCGACAAGCAGTACACCTATTTCACATACTACACCGATGGTGAGTTGATTCGCTTTACCGAGGGTTCGGCAAAGGTAAAGGTAGACCCTGATCATGAGTCTGGATACCCATTCTACGAGGTATCTGCCCGTTTCGTAACTGCAGATATGGAGGGTATAAAGGTGGAGTATAAGGGTCAGATACTCCCACAAGGTTCGATAGAATAATAATCGTAGAACCACAATCAAAAATCCCTCGGGTACTATATATACCCGAGGGATTTTTGATTATAGGTATTTCACCGAAATTCTACAACTTATTAAGCTCAATTTCGAAGTCTGCCAACACATTCATATAGTTGATGAATGCCTCGTAAGCAGAGTCGTAAGGGTTGAAGTATGAGTGTACATCACCATCAGAGAACCACTTTGTAGCCATATAGTAGAAGTGGTCGGAGTTCTGCATGAAGCGCCATACAAACTCAAAGTCCTTATTCTTCACCTTCTTAATCTTTGGAGCCAAAGCATATAGCTTGTTAAACGCCTCATTCTGAAGGTCGTTACCCAACCATGCTGTTACATCACGCTCCTCATCAGCCCATGACATAGCATAAGGGCAGTGGAGGACAGCTACAGGCTGAAGTCTCTTTGCAGCCTCACTAGCGGTAGCAAACTCCACCTCGCCAGTTGCAAGAAGCGCAGCTGGAAGAGCCTTCATGAAGTCAAAGATTCCTGTAGAGGCCTTCTGATGCTCACCAAAGGTCTCATAATCCATAAAGAGGTTTACCACATCACCATTCTCCGATGCCACCCACTGCGCAAACTTATCAGCAGTAAGAGGCCACTCTGGCCATCCCTCGTTTGAGAAGCGGAAAGCGATGTCGTCAGAGAGCTTATAGTTACGCAACAAGAGTCGAAGCTTATTATCCACAGCATCGGTATATACGAAGTTTGGAGACTTCCAACCAAGGATGTGTCGCGCACCCTCGGCAAGCATAGCCTTAAAGCCCATGCCCTCTACAGCCTTCGCAATATCGTCAGAGTAGATAAGCTCCGTGTTGCGGAACGTTGTTGGCTTCACGCCAAACTCCTCCTTAAGCATCTGGCTATGAAGCTTTACCTCCTGCTTAAACTCCTCAACAGAGTAGAGCGATGATAGAGAGTGAGAGTATGTCTCACCTAGGAACTCCACACATCCAGTATCCGCGAGACGCTTGAACGACTCGAGAACCTCGGGAGCATAAGCCTTGAACTGCTCAACAGCCGAACCTGTGATAGAGAACGAGCAGCGCAACGCTCCCTTATGCTCGTTGATAAGGTTCAACAACAGAGCATTCATAGGAAGATAACACTCACGAGCCACCTTCTGCATAATGGCACGATTGGTGAAGTCATCAAGATAGTTATGGTCATTACCCATGTTGAAGAAACGGTAGGTCTTCAAACGCCAAGGCTGGTGAACCTGAAAATAGAAACAAACGGTCTTCATATATCTTTCTTTTTATTTGTTACACTTATCGATAGCCTGCTGATATACATCCTTAATCTTCACAGCGGCATTGAACCATTTGAGGTTATTAACCTCCTCCATACCCTTCTCCTGGAACATCTTGGCAAGAGCAGGATATGTGATAAGGCCATAGATAGCATCAGCCATAGCATCTACATCCCAATAGTTCACCTTTACGGCATAATCCAACACCTCTGCCACACCGCTCTGGTGCGAGATGATGGTTGGCACATTAGAGCGCATAGCCTCCAACGGCGAGATTCCAAATGGCTCCGACACCGAAGGCATAATGTATACATCCGAAAGCTGGAACATCTTCTGCACATCATCACCCTTCAAGAAGCCTGTGAAGTGGAAACGGTCAGAGATACCTAGCTGCGCAACACGGCGAATACAGTGGTTCATCATATCTCCCGAGCCAGCCATAACAAAGCGCACGTTAGGGACTCTAGCAAGCACCTTGGCAGCAGCCTCAATGAAGTAGTCAGGACCCTTCTGGAAGGTGATACGACCAAGGAACGTAACAATCTTATCCTTAACGCCACGCACAGGAACAGGGTTGTCATTCTCGGCAAACTGCACAGCATTATGCACCGCAACAACCTTCTCTGGCTCGATATTATACTTATTGATAACGATGTTGCGTGTGAGGTTTGACACTGCGATAACCATATCTGCAGCAGCCATACCAGCACGCTCTATCTCATATACACGTGTATCGATGTTGTCGCTTGACGAACGGTCAAAAGATGTAGCGTGCATGTGTACCACAAGAGGCTTACCCGACACGCGCTTTGCAGCGATACCCGCAAAGTATGTCAGCCAGTCGTGAGCATGAATTACATCAAACTGTCCCTCGAGCTGTCGTGCCACCTCGGCAGCCACAACAGCATAGCGGGCAACCTCCTCCATGATGTTTGCTCCATACTTACCCGAGAAGGTGTAACGCTGTGTCCAGCTATCACCTTTACGCTCCCAAAACTTCTTTCCTGTACGCTCATAACCCTCACGATATGTAGCCCACTCCTCTGGAGAGATGTAAGGAACCATATTCGAGTCGATGTGGATGAACGAAATCTTACGCATAATATCATCAGCGCCCTCGATGCTTGAGTCGCAATATGTAGCCTCCACATCGCTGGCATTGACAACCTTCACGAAGCTCTGATCCTCGTCACCAGAGGCTTTAGGCATTACAAAGATTACCTCTACATCGTTACGAGCCAAGCCCTGCGTCATACCATAGCAGGCAGTACCCAATCCTCCGGCAATATGAGGAGGGAACTCCCATCCGAACATTAGTACTCTCATAATATATCTTTTTTACGTTTTACTTCTTAACACTCTTACGCACACACTTACGCTTTGGCTTCTCCTCACCACTCTCCACCTTTGGAGCAGTTTTCTTCACACTTCTCTTCTTTGGAGCATGCTTCTCAACCATCTGGTTGATAAGAAGTAGGCCTGCAACAGATGTAGCATGTGAGATAGAGCCACGTGGACCATGTGGAGGGTCACCCTCAAAGCGCTCCGAAATAGAGCCTACACACTTTGTCTGAAGCTCGCTATCGAAATCATCCAACAACGCCTTTGCCTCTTTATAGTAGCGCTCACCAGAGAGTGCAAAACATGTCTTAACATAGAATACCAAAGGCCAAATCCACGCAGAGCCATTGCGCGATGCGAGATCCTGCGAACGCTGATCCTCGTTATAGTTCGACTTATATAGAAGGTTACGTGGCGATAGCGTGCGAAGTCCGCGTGGTGTAAGCAGGTGATCGCGAACAGTCATAATAGTACGCACCACCTTCTCCTCATCGAGCATTGTGTAGTTTAGACCACACGCCACGACCATATTACAGCGTATAAACTTATTTACCTCATCATAGTTTACGTAGTCTGCCAAGTATCCCTCCTCCTCGAGCCAGAACTTCTGTACAAAGGAGCTCTTGGTCTTCTCTGGAGCGTTCTTCCACTCGGCAACAAAGGCCTTATCGCCATGCTTCTTTGCCAACGCCAATGTATATGACACAGCGTTGTACCACAACGCCTGAAGCTCAACAGGGTAGCCGCGGCGAGGGGTCACAGCATGGCCATCAACCATAGCAGCCATCCATGTCAAAGGACGATCTGCCCATGCCCATACAAGGCCGTTGTCATGTAGACGGATATCCTCATAAAATCCTGCACGGTAAGCCTCAAGGATGCCCTTCATCACATCACCATACTTGGTCCAAATCTCCTTCTGTGAGATATACCCCTCAAGCTCCTGAAGTGTGTAGTAGAGCCACAATGGAGCATCTACAGCGGGAGGCACAGAGCGTCCCTCAAGAAGACCGCTATCCTTAATATCACGAACTACGGTATCGACTGCAGCAACACAATCCTCCGTGCGACCCTGCGTGAGTGTAAGTCCTGGAAGAGCCATAAAGGTATCCTCCATGAATGAGCCAAACCAAGGATATCCTGCAACAACCTCGGTGCGATCACCAGGACGGCGAATGATAAACTGACGCGCAGAGTGCTGCAAACAGCTCAAGAAGTCAATCTTGTGTGTACGGTGTGCAAGCTGCTGCTCATAAATCTCGGTGATAGATTCTGGAGTAGCGATAAGGTCGGTTGCAGCAGAGAAGATAACACTCTCACCCTTCTTAATCTTAAACTCGAAGTATCCCGTAGAGAGAAGATCCTCATAACCCTCATAACCACGAGCCAGCTCCTTGGTATACTCAAAGTTGTAGTACCAATCGGGAGCTGCGATAAACTCTGCATCCTCCTTATTTAGCTGCATGTGCAACCATGGGAAGCCTTCATACAAACGGCACTTCACACCACAAGGGATAGGATAAGCGCGGCCATCAGCCTCCATGTTTGCCTTCGACAAAGCATGCTTATCGCGGAAGGCAAGCAGTGGACGCAGACGCAACGTAGTCTCCGAGTGAGCATCTACCAACGTATAGCGAATCATAAGCTGTGTGCGGTTATGCACCCACAACAACTCCTTCTTGAGGATAACACCACCCACACGATATGTTATTGTAGGAACTGGAGTATACTCAAAGTCGGTGATATACTTATGACCACGAGGCTCATACGTACCCTCAAAGCGGTGTAGAGCAAGGTTAAACGACTGGTCGTGCTGCACAACGGTCTCATCGAGTGATGAAAGCAACACATAGGTACGGTCACTCTGGTCAATAGGAGCGACCATCAAGCCATGATACTTACGTGTGTTGCAACCAACAATAGTAGTACTCATATAACCACCACGGCGATCTGTCGAAAGCACCTCTCTATCGAGCGAGTACTCCAAATTTCCCAACTCACGTTTGTCGAATTTAAGTCCTGACATAATCTATCTGTTATTTATAGTATTATTTACGTTTCTATATACAACATCCCACACCGCAAGACACTCACTATCAGGGGGATACGACAGTATTAAGCGGCGCAGAAAAAGATAAATACATTTTTACATCATAAAGTTATGACATTATTTTGAAAAATCAAAATATTTATGCAAAAATTGACTCTATCACAGCATCTGATATCATAAATTTTGCAGTAGGTATTGCCAATGTATGACCATCATAGCACAACACCTCGGCCTCTATCCAGCCACGTGCCGAGGCTAATATACGCTCCACCTCACACTCTCCAAAACGTGAAGCTACATAACGGAGGTCCACACCCTCTACCCTACGCAGAGAGGTCATAACATACTCGTTGAGATGATCTACCTCCGTGAGGCTCTCTCCATCGTAGCGCATATCACCCTCACCATACTCCTTGGCAGAGGATATGCACCATGTACGGTTATCTCCACTAAAAGAGTGCGCACCAGGGCCTATGCCCAAGTACTCCACACCCTGCCAATATGCCGAGTTATGCTTCGCACGACAACCCTCACGTGCATAGTTCGACACCTCGTAATGTTCATACCCCGCCTCGTGAAGCATACGCTCAACCATGAGATACTCCCTCTCGGAGCGCTCCTCATCTACTGGTGTATACTCTCCGCGCTGTGTCATGAGACCCAACCTTGTACGCTCCTCAACCGTAAGATGATATGCCGAGATATGTCCCACACCGAGTGCTATGGCCTGACGTAGCGTATCTACAAGGCTCTTCTCCTCGAAACCTCCAATGCCAAAGATAATATCTATGGAGATATTATCATACCCTGCGTTGCGTAATCGCACGACACTCTCCGTAGCCTCCGCAGCCGAATGACGGCGATTCATAAACCTCAACACATCATCGTTGAACGACTGTATTCCAAGGCTTATACGATTTATGGAGGTACTCTTCAACTCGGCAATGTACTCCTTTGTAAGATCATCAGGATTTGCCTCAAGGGTTATCTCCTCAACCCCCGAGCAGTCAAACAACTGACGGGCATGCGTTATAAGCCCCTCAATCTGCTGTGGATTGAGTAGCGATGGTGTGCCGCCACCAAAATATATCGAGCTTAACCTCTTATCTGCGAGATACCCGCTCCTCTGCTCCAACTCCCTATGCATAGCATCCACCACCTGCGGCAAAAGAGTTACTGCACCCACCTTATAAAAGTCGCAATAGGTGCATATACGCTTACAAAATGGAATATGAAAATATAGTGTTGCCATATAGATAGAGATTCAATAACTACAAAATTACTTAAAATTTTGATAAATATGAAATCGTCAATCGCAAAAAGTATTATATTTGTAGCAAGAAACATATAATATTATACCTCAATGAAGAGTATTAAGGAGCTATATCGTATCGGCACAGGCCCATCTAGTAGTCACACGATGGCGCCACGCCGCGCAGCAGAGATATTCCAGCATCGCAATCCCGAATGTACATATTTCCGTGTTACACTATATGGTAGCCTTGCAGCGACAGGCAAGGGTCACCTCACCGACAAGGCTATATTTGATGTGCTTCGCCCCCACGGTAACGTGGAGCTAGTATGGGAGCCATCAATATTTAAGCCCTTCCACCCCAACGGCATGCACTTTGAAGCTATTGAGGACAACAATGTTACTGACGAATGGACAGTATATAGCATTGGTGGTGGCGCACTTGCCGAGGAGAATAGCACACCCATCGAGACTGCCGACATATACCCCCACACCAACCTTACAGAGATTCTAAAGTGGTGTACCGAACACGGACGCACATTTTGGGAGTATGTAGAGATGCACGAGGGCCCAGATATCTGGATATTTCTCACGAAGATATGGCGTGTTATGCGCGAAGCTGTGGAGCGTGGCATTGAGACTGACGGCGTCATCCCTGGCCCACTAAACCTTCCACGCCGCGCTATGCGATACAACGTCCGCGCCTCGGGTTATAAGCAGAGCCTTCAGTCGCGAGGCTTGATATTCTCCTATGCCCTTGCCGTGAGCGAGGAGAACGCATCGGGAGGACGCATCGTCACCGCACCTACGTGTGGCTCATCCGGCGTGCTTCCTGCCGTACTCTATCACCTATGGAAGACTCGTGAGTTTAGTGACACCCGCATCTGCAGAGCCTTGGCCACAGCAGGTCTTATTGGAAACGTAGTGAAGCAAAATGCCTCAATATCGGGTGCCGAGGTGGGCTGTCAGGGCGAGGTAGGTGTGGCATGTGCCATGGCTGCGGCTGCGGCAAACCAGCTCTTCGGAGGCACACCAGCACAGATAGAGTATGCCGCAGAGATGGGTCTGGAGCATCACCTAGGAATGACCTGCGACCCTGTATGTGGTTTGGTGCAGATACCCTGCATAGAGCGTAACGCCTACGCTGCAGCACGAGCTTTGGATGCCAACCTATACTCCATGTATACCGATGGTCACCACCGCGTGTCGTTTGACCGCGTGGTAGAGGTTATGAAGCAGACAGGCCACGACCTGCCATCAATCTACAAGGAGACAGGCGAGGGTGGTCTGGCAAAAGACTTCTTCTAGCGATAGAGATACCATTATGGGTGGCATCAAGAGCCACCCATAACTTTTTTAACAAACAAAACAACTTGGCGATATGCCATCTCAAACATTGCACTAACCTCGTATATGGTATCGAGACGTTGCGAGATTCGCTTTATTGAGGGATGAAGCGACACAAAGTAGATAACAACCGCAATGATAATATCTAACACCCATACAACAAGCGTAGCTAGTAACAAGCTTCCCAAGACCTCCGAGAGCCATAGCACCACGGCTACAGTGAGGAGGATAAACGCCATCAAGACGGCCGATAAAAAGAGAATTAGCGACACAACATTTGATTTTTAACGTTATTTATCACAATGGCACTCCTCACCTTCGCAGTGACACTCCGCCGTACGAAGTTTCTCTGCTGCGTCATTCACAGCCGCACGAATCTTATTTCGTAGCTCCTTACCTGATTGTGGGGTTACAAGCATTGCAATCGCAGCGCCTAAAACAGCACCTCCGAGTGCCGATAGTAGACATAATGATGAATTTCTCATAGTCGTAATTTTTAAGTGTTCATATCTACCATAGCAAACCTTGAACCAAAAATATGACAAAGTTCTCTTTTTTTCGTATCTTTGCAAAATGAACGAAACACCAATAGTAGTATCCTTCACAGGCCACCGCAACTACACCAACGCCCAAAATGAGAGGCTTCGAGAGAGCATCATCTCGCTATATAACATCGGGGCGAGGGTTTTTCGTGTGGGCATGGCCGAGGGCTTCGATATGGCAGCCGCGGAACTTGTGATGGAGATGATGGTTGAGGATATCAATATTGTGCTTGAGGCCTACATCCCATGGCCCGATTTCGACAAGCACCTAAACCACAATGACTCCATGCGATACAACAATATACTAAAGTGTTGTAATGCTGTGCATTATGCTAGCAACGAGTATAACAGGGGTGTCTATCACAAGCGCAACGATATGCTTATAGAGGGTGCCGATTACATCGTAGCATGGTGGGATGGCTCATCAAGTGGCACTGGCTACACCGTAAAACAAGCCAAGAGGCACCACCTTAAAATTATCAACCTCTATCCATCACCACAGATGACTCTACAACTATAGAAATGATGAATGGTGAAGTAACAATACGCGAGGCGACACCCTCCGATAGCATGATTATTGCTACAGCGGTATGTATGGCCGTAGATTATGACACCTCGCACCCTATATACCCCGTTTTTGAGGAGCTTGCTCGATATGATATCAGCCAATATAGCTGGCGTAATGCACTTATTGCCGAGGTTGATGACCAGGCCGCAGGAGCTATAGTAGGCTACGATGGCGCCATGCTAGAGAGGCTGCGCGAGCCTATATTTCCACTCCTCGCAAAACACCTAGGCTCGTCACGAAGCATCGAGGATGAGACCGAAGCTGGGGAGTTTTATCTTGACTCTCTCGCCGTGCTACCCCACTATCGAGGTATGGGCATCGGCAAGATGCTTATCAAGGCCCTTTGCACGAAGGCCTTTGCCGAGGGACACCTTCGCGTAGGACTTATTGTGGATTTAGATAATCCACGTGCCGAGCGCCTATACACCTCTTTAGGCTTTGAGTATGTGAGAGATAAGCGTTTTCTAGGACACCCCATGCACCACCTACAGCTAACATCGCCACTAGAATAATTAGGTATTAATACTACCGAATAAATAATAAAATAGTTATATTTTTGCACCAAATTTAAAAAGTTATGAGAAACATTACAATGAATGTTAAGCATCTATTATTGGCCATTGCAGCACTGGCGATTAGCCTAAACGCTACAGCACAGGAGACCAAAAACGAGAAGTTTCAGGCCTTTGCCGATAAATACCTAAAGCTCTCGGGATACATCCAGGGTGGCTTTGAGTGGACCGAAGCTCCAGCATCAGATACTGCAGAGGCTACATTCTATCTTAAGCGTGCGCGCGTGAGCCTCTCGGGAAATGCTGCAGAGGAGAAGATTGACTACCGTCTTCAGGTGGACATGGCGGGCAAACCAAAGATTTGCGACCTCTACTTCCGCTACAAGCCTCTCAACCAGCTCGGCATGCAGCTAGGACAGTTTAAGGTTCCATTTGCCATTGAGAATGAGCTTATCGGCCCTACAACATTTGAGTTTATAGAGTACTCATACATAACCACTTACTTCTCACGAAACAACAAAACCTATGATGGTATTGATGGCGCCACAGGCCGCGACATAGGTTTTCAGCTCTATGGTAGCTTTATCGAGAAGGAGGGATACAACATCATCAACTATAATGTTGCTATCTTCAACGGCGCCGGCATCAACACCAAGGACAATAACGCACCAAAGGATTATGTAGCTCGCCTCATCGTAAAGCCTATTAAGGATTTGTCTATCTCGGGTTCTGTCATGCACGCAGCAACTATGACCGAGCAGGAGGATTGCTTGTCGAGCCTACGATGGTCTGTGGGTGCATGGTACAACTCATCTAGCTGGATAGCACGTGCAGAGTATGCCGAGGCGACATTTGGCTACAATAAGGCACAATCTTGCTACGCTATGGCAGGCTATAACTTCCAAAAGCCATGGAGTGTAGTAGCACGCTATGAGTTTATCAAGGATGTGTATAAGACTCTCGACCAGGAGCGTATCACGCTAGGTGGCGTATACAAACCATACAAGTTCCTACGCCTGCAGCTCAACGCTTCATACATCACCAACCATGTAGCCCCAACAGCAAAGGCCAAGAACCCATTAGGAATTAACCTTATGGTTTCCGCAATATTTTAATGTTGAGGCCGCTTGATGACTTTTTACAATAAATCAAGTAGCCTCTTTTATATCAAAGTAACAGATGAAAAAATTTCGCACAGAAGACTGGATTGTAACATTTTTGAGTATTCCTCTAATTATCCTCATTGGTTTTGCAGGATTACTCCCCAATGGAGGCCCAAAAATCCCAGAGAGCCTAACAACTCTCAACGCCTGGTTCAACATTGGCATATTCTTTCTCATAGCTTTTACGCTACTCTTTATTGGTAATAAGCTTCTCGGAAGACCAATAAAGGGAGTGCTAGTATCGTTTAGCATTATATTCGTGCTAGCCCTCCTAGCGCAATGGGTAGCCAAACTTGAGATAGTTAAGTTTTACGGTTTTGAGGCTGTGTTTTTCTCTGTAATCTTTGGCCTTATCATACGCAATACCTTCCGCGTTCCCGATTGGCTGAAGCCAGCTATACAGGGTGAGTTTTTCATAAAGATTGGCGTCATCTGCCTTGGTGCCACGGTTCTCTTCAGCGACATCCTAAAGTCGGGAGCCGCAGGACTCATACAGGCAACCTTTGTGATTTGCGTAGTATGGTTCTTTGGCTATACTCTAGCTCGAAAATTGAAAGTGGAGCGTAGTACAGCCATGACTCTTGCCAGCGGAGTATCTATCTGCGGAGTATCGGCATGTATCACCGCCGCAGGTGTTGCAGGAACCGACAAGAAGCAGCTGTCATATATCATCTCGCTGGTGCTTATCATCGTGGTACCTATGATATACCTCATGCCATGGTTAGCCGAATATATAGTACCCATGATGAGCGATGACCCAACCATCCAGAGCGAGATTACTGGAGCGTGGATAGGTGGTACCATAGATACCACCTCGGGTGTAGGCGCCTCATCGGAGATGGCAGGCGAGCTTGCACAAAAGACGGCTATCGTAGTTAAAGCCACACAAAATGTGTTGATTGGCGTTGTAGCCTTCTTCATAGCCCTCTACCTCTCGGCACGTAGCAATAGTAGCAGCCAGGGTGTACGCCCCACCTTTATCTCCGTTGTATGGGATAAGTTCCCGAAGTTTATCCTAGGCTTTATCATCGCCTCGGCGGTATTTAGCATTTTGCAAAATCAGGGTCTTCTAACCCTCAACGGGAGCGGCAAAATCATAGAGACATCGATGGCAAAGACCTTCTCAACATTCTTCTTCTCACTATCGTTTGTATGTATAGGTATGGAGACACGCCTTAAGGATATCGTGTCGCGCGAGAATCGCAACATCCTATTCTCATTCCTTGGTGCGCAAATCTTTAACATCATTGTTACGATGTTCATAGCATGGTTGATGTTTGGAGTTGTAAAGCCTACATTGTGGCCTACAGACCACTCCCCAGCGAAGATTGAGATGACAAAATAACATAAAAGGATAGGGAACTTCACACGAAGTTCCCTATCCTTTTCTCTACTCCTGCTGCAACCTCTCTACAAGCGTTGCACAACCATCCTCCAACAAATCCAACACCAGCTCGAAGCCCTCGTGACCCTCATAGTATGGGTCAGGGATATACGACCAGTCGGGGTTATGGCGCAAGAACTCCCTAAAGCGAAATATCTTCTGCTGCGCCGCCCTATCTGGTGCTAAACGGAAAAGCGCTTCGTAGTTGTTGTCGTCCATGGCTATAACCATATCGAACTTCTCAAAGTCTGCCTCACGCACCTGTCGCGCACGGTGTGTCATCTCTATTCCACGTGCCGCGGCTGCACTTCGCATACGCGGGTCAGAGCGCTCGCCGCTATGTCCACCATAGGTTCCTGCCGAATCCACGAAGATATCTTCGGAGATACCATTACGCTCTAGGAGCATCTTAAGCATCGCCTCGGCCGCTGGCGAACGGCATATATTTCCGAGGCAGACAAAAAGTATTCTTTGCTTCATATTTACCAGTTTTATATGACAAATATACGAACTTTAGGTGGATATTCCCAATATTTTCGTTGAGCAAATATTGGGATTTGTTTAATAATCTATTCTTTTACAAGAATTGGTATAATATTTCAACAACAAGAACGATTATTTTTTATATATTTGCACGAGTTAAACAATTAAAAACTTTTGAAACATGAAACTTAACCGAGTTCTACTTCTTATCCTAGCATCAATCACACTCTCAATCTGTGCAGAGGCGCAGTCACTACCTCGAAAGGTACGTAATGTAGAGGTGCAGGATCTCGATGCAAAAAAGGCGCGTCTACCTTGGTGGGGAGAGAAGAACCTCCTAATATTCTATGTGGACCCAGAGGTACCACGCCAGAACCACGACTTCATCACACACATCGAGGAGACGGGTCGTGTACAGGGCCCAAATATCGAGGGATTCGGTATCGTAAACCTTAAGGATGCTGTATACCCTAACAATCTAGTTCGTCAGATTGCCGATGCTAGAACTGCAAAAAATGGTGCAACCATCCTCTGCGATCCCGACCACTACATCAGCAGTGCTTGGCGTCTTGGCGACTGCAACAATATGTTCGTCATAATGCTCGTAAACAAAGCTGGAGAGCTTGTCTTTGTGCATAAGGGCGAGATGAACGAGGAGGATCAAAAGCGCTTTATCGAGGCTGCAGACCCCTTGCGATAAGAGATGCTACGAAGAGTATCTATCGTTGCCACGATGATTATCCTGGCAACACTATCATTGTCGGCACAACAGAACAAAGTTGTGTCCAATGGTAACATAGAGTATCGATATACACCTACTGACCAAACGTCACAGAGCGCTGTGACCTTTGGTCAGCGTCTTTATAACACCACATCCATAGGTGGTAACAGGAGCGCCACAGCATCATTTACCGTTGCCCCCACATACTCGGTAGATAGGGAGTGGAGCCTCGCCGTAATAGGCGACATCCTCTACCGCACCAAGAATCAAACATCACGACCACACATCCTAACCATTGGTGCTACAGCATCACTCGCAGGCCACTATGGAGCAAGCGTAGATGGCACCAACTTTTTCAATCGTGGCAAACATCGACTATCCTACCACATAGGGGCGCAATCTACGCCACTCGCACTATTTGGCCTTAACTACACCACATCGACACTCAACCATGCGGGAAGATATGTCGAGGAGGTATACGCTGGAGCCATACGCTACACATCATCTCTAGCCGAGAAATTCCTGCTTGGAGCATACATAGACTATCGCTATGACGAAGCCACAGACTTTGACCTCTATAGCTCTATGGTTGTGGGAGATAAGGAGACGCTATTTTACGGCGCAGGCATAGGAGCCATCCTCGGACTTCGCACAAGTTACGAGGAGGATATAAACCACCGTCACGGCGTGGACATCACCTTTGACATCCTCCTACGCCCCCAATTTTCGAGCAATCTAGATAGCGACATTTGGCAAATAAGTGGACTCTTTGACTACTACCAGCCACTATGGCGAGGTGCGCTTATGGTGGTAGATCTCTATGGCGAGCATCACTCCAAAGGTACGCCATGGCTACTCCTTGCAAAGCTAGGCAGCGACTGTCGCATGCGAGGCTACTACCCTGGAAGGTATAACGGCAACTCGTTGGTTTCGGCACAGCTAGAATTACGACAGCGCATAGCGCGTTTTGTTGTTGTCACGGCGTGGGCTGGTGCAGGTACCATATTCTCTGAATATGACCGATTTGACACCTCAAAGATACTTCCCAACTATGGAGCAGGCCTACGCCTATACCTCAACGCCACAACAGCACTACGTCTTGATGTAGGCTTTGGCAAAGATTGTCGTAACTTTATCATCGGCCTTAACGAGGCTTTTTAATCACCTGTATATCAGCGTAATAATAATATTTATAACCCTTTTTGCGCTACTATCCATAACATTGTTAATGAAATAGGCCTCAACGGGTTGGCATATTTACATTTTTTTACTATCTTTGCGCCGTGTTACTATACCTTTAGGTATAGGAGCATATCTTGGAGAGAGAAAATGTAAATTTAAAATATGAAAATAGCATTAGCACAGCTTAACTTCACCGTTGGTGACATCAAGGCCAACACCGAGAAGATTATCTCGGCAATCAACACCGCAAAGGATAGAGGTGCAGACCTCGTTGTTTTTGCCGAGTTTGCAACTTCGGGAACTCCAGCCTATGGACTACTCTCTAAAACCACTTTTCTCACACTCTGCGAGGAGGCTATAGAGCGCATCGCGGATAGCTGCCGAGGCATTGCAGCTATCGTAGGTACTCCATACCTTACAGCCGAGGGTCCTATCAGCGCCGCAGCATACATTGACGATAGCGGCAACATAGAGTACATCGGCAAGCGCTATGTCACAGCACGCCGTGAGATGGGTTATATCGTTGGTTCCTCTATTGGTAGCCAGACAATCCACATCAAGGATAAAGTGTTGAAGGTTGTCGTAGGTGACGACTTGAGCCGCATGGAGGATTTTGACGAGGAGGTAGATGCTATAATCTCTGTAAATGCCCGCCGCTATGGTAAGGGTATCCTCACACGCCGCTTCGACAAGATGAGCCGCTTGGCATTTGCCGAGAGCAGAGTACTCATGCTCGTTAATCAGGTTGGTGGCTCGGGAGATATCGTCTACGATGGTACTTCGGGTATTCTCGACCGCGATGGCCACCTTGTGATGCTCCTCAAGAGCTTCGAGGAGGATATGCAGATATATGACACCGAGGCCGAAAACAAACCTTTCGAGGTGCCTTTCACAACCTACAACGACCGCACACGATTGATATACAAGGCAGCATGTCTTGGTCTTCGCGACTACTTCCATAAGAACGGTTACACCAAGGCCTGCGTAGGTCTTTCGGGAGGTATCGACTCGGCTGTTGTAGCCTGCTTGGCTGTGGGAGCCTTGGGCAAGGAGAATGTGCGTGTGTTGCTAATGCCATCGCCATTCACCCCTAACGAGAGTGTGGAGATTGCCAAGATGCTTGCCGAGAATCTTGGTGTGGAGTATAGCGTATTGCCAATTATCGAGGCATACAACGCCATGGTAGGCACCTTGCAGCCTGTTATTGGAGGTACGGAGTTTGACGCTACCGAGGAGAATATCCAGACACGCATCCGTACTACGATGCTCATGGCATTGCAAAATAAGACCGGCTATATGCTCCTCAACTCTTCAAACAAGAGTGAGAACGCCCTAGGCTGGTGTACACTCTATGGCGACACTGCTGGCACATTCAGCCCTACGGGCGACCTATACAAGGGTGAGATATATGACCTTGCTCGCTTCATCAATGCCACATTCTCAAATGTGATTCCCGATGTCATCATCGACAAGGAGCCATCATCGGAGCTTCGTCCTAATCAGAAAGATAGCGACCACCTACCCCACTACGAGGTTATCGATGCTATCCTCTTCCGTATGATTGAGAAGCAGCAGCACCGCGAGGAGATTATTAACGCTGGTTTTGATGCAAAGATTGTGGAGAAGATTCACAAGATGGTTATGGACAACGAGAAGAAGCGTTACCAGTTCCCTCCAGTCCTTCGACTCTCACCATGCGCCTTTGGCCACGAGTGGCTCATGCCTCTAGTAAACCACTATTGCGACTAGAATAACGCTGCACACATGTCTTGTCTACGAGTTATATTAGCTATATTTTTCCCACCTCTGGCTGTTGCAGACCAGGGGTGTGGCTCGTTTGTTATAGTATTCCTACTGTCGCTTATGGGATGGGTGCCTGGAGTATTGGCAGCGCTCATAATCCTCAATAGGAACAACCAACAACCTCCTACTACGTATGGGTCGTAACATTCAGCATATCGGCATCGTGGAGAGCATCGAGGCAGACCGTGTGCGTGTTGTTGTCCCACAGCAGAGTGCCTGCTCGGGGTGTCATGCCCAGGGCTTCTGTGGCGAAAAGGGCAAGGAGCGTATTATAGAGATTGACACGCCACATGCCGCGAGCTTCGAGGTTGGAGAGCGTGTCATCGTGGCACTTCTGAATAAGGATATGGCATTCTCATCGGTGTTATGGGCATATATCCTGCCACTTATAGTCATGATGGCAGCGCTTGTGATGCTTAAGTTCGTAGGCCTTGCCGATGGCCCATCGGCACTACTCTCCATAGCTGCTGTTGCGGTATACTATGTAGGGCTATACCTGTTTAGAACAAAGATAGATAAAAAGATACAATTTACAATTTTCAAGGAGTAATGAACACTTTAGTATTGACAGTACTAACACTTGGCGTCTTGGGAATCCTTCTAGCCGTGATTCTCTATTTCGTAGCACAGAAGTTCCACGTTGAGGAGGACCCTCGCATCGATGATGTGGAGAAGATGTTGCCTGGCGCAAACTGTGGAGGCTGTGGCTTCGCGGGATGTCGTGCGATGGCCGATGCCCTTGTGACACGCGATAACATATCATCGCTCTTCTGCCCTGTTGCAGGTGGCGAGACTATGAAGAGTATCGCAGGATTTTTAGGTAAGACTGCACCAGATAAGGAGCCTATGGTGGCTACGATGCGTTGTGGTGGCACCTGCCAGAAGCGCCCCAAGGTAAACCACTATGACGGCACTCTCAACTGCGCCGTTGTAAACACCTTCTACGTTGGAGAGTCAGCATGCGCCTTTGGATGTATAGGCTACGGCGACTGTGTAGATGCTTGTAAGTTTGGTGCGCTACACCTCAACACCGAGACAGGCCTTGTAGAGGTAGACCCTGACAAGTGTACCGCATGTGGCGCATGTGTTAAGGCATGCCCCAAGGGTCTCTTTGAGTTGCGTAAGAAGTGGCCAAAGAACCGCGCAATATATGTAGCTTGTCGCTCGAAGAATCGCGGTGCTGTGGTTATGAAGGCTTGTAAGGCTGGATGTATCGGCTGTGGCAAATGTGCCAAGGTATGCGCCTTTGACGCCATAACCATTGATAACAACCTTGCATATATCGACCCCGATAAGTGTAAGTTGTGTCGTAAGTGTTATAACGAGTGTCCTACGGGCGCAATCCGCCTTGAGAATATGGAGCCACTAGCGAAAGAGCCAAAGGTGGCTAATACTCCAGCAAGTGACGTAGTGGCAAAATAAGAGTTAGATATATGAATACATTTCCAATAGGCGGTATACATCCGTCAGATAACAAGGAGTGGAGCAAGGATAAGGCTATCGAGGTTATTGAGCTACCTAACGAGGTGCTAATACCTATGATTCAGCATATCGGAGCGCCAGCAACACCTATAGTACAGAAGGGCGACAGAGTTCTTACGGGCCAGCTTATAGGCCAGGCTACGGGCTTCGTATCTGCCAACATACACTCACCTATATCGGGTACTGTAACAGCTATAGATGCCTACCCTAATGGTCAGGGACAGCGCCGCATAATGATAGCTATCAAGCGTGAGGGCGATGAGTGGCTCGAGAGCATCGACCGCAGCACGGAGCTAAAGCGCGAGTGCAACCTCTCATCAAAGGAGATTATTGAGAAGGTTAAGGATGCAGGTGTCGTGGGTCTCGGTGGCGCACAGTTCCCAACACACGTGAAGCTCTCTATCCCCGATGGCCAGAAGGCCGAGATGCTCATCGTAAATGGTGTGGAGTGTGAGCCATACCTCACCTCGGACTACCGCAACATGCTTGAGCGTGCCGAGATGATGCTTACGGGTGTTGAGATTCTCATGCGTGCCTTAAACGTGGAGCGTGCCGTGATTGGCGTGGAGAATAATAAGCCCGATGCTATAGCTCACCTCGAGGAGGTTATCGCGCGTGACAACTATCGAGGTATCGAGGTGATGCCTCTTAAGATGCGCTATCCACAGGGTGGTGAGAAGCAGCTCATCGCAGCGGTGACAGGTCGCCAGGTGGCACCACCTCCAGCACTTCCAATCTCGGAGGGCGTTGTGGTCTCTAATGTCTCAACAGCTATCGCCGTATATGAGGCGGTACAAAAGAATAAGCCTCTTATCGAGCGCGTGGTGACCATTACAGGTAAGCACCTAGGCTCTACGCATAACTTCCTAACACGCCTAGGAACTCCACTTAACTCACTCCTAGACCTGGCAGGAGGCCTTCCCGAGGGTGACGTCAAGCTCCTCAACGGAGGTCCTATGATGGGTCGCGCCATAGTAGATATCACAGGCCCTATAAACAAGGGATGCTCGGGCATCACCATACTCTCGGGCAAAGAGGCTGCACGTGGCAAGGAGAACGTATGTATAAAGTGTGCAAAGTGCGTAGAGGCGTGTCCTATGGGCTTGGAGCCATATCTTCTCTCGAAGTTGGCAAAGCTCCAGAAGTGGGATATGGCCGAGGAGCATAACACCATAGATTGCATAGAGTGTGGCTGCTGCTCCTATACCTGCCCATCGTATATTCCACTATTGGACTATATCCGCATTGGTAAGCAGACTGTCATGACCAATATCCGCGCTCGCGCAACAGCAAATAAGAAGTAGAGCAAACCTTTAGAATTAAAAACAAACTAATATATGGCAACCAGACTTTTTGCAGCCCCATCACCCCACATTCACGGAGGGGAGAAGAGCAGCCGCATTATGGGCGATGTTGTATTGGCTCTTATGCCAGCCCTTGCAATATCGACATACATTCTTGGCTGGAGGGTGCTTTTCATTACGGCAGTAGCCGTTGCTAGCTGCGTGTTGTTCGAGTGGCTAATCTGCCGCTTCCTACTTAAGCGCCGCTCTACGATACACGACCTCTCGGCCGTAGTTACAGGAGTTCTCCTAGCCTTTAACCTCCCTGTGGGTATTCCATGGTGGATTGTCGTTATTGGCGCCCTTGTAGCTATTGGCATCGGCAAGATGACCTTTGGAGGCTTGGGTACAAACCCCTTTAACCCAGCACTCACAGGACGTATCTTCTTGCTTATTGCATACCCCGTGGCTATGACAGACTGGACCACAGGAGTTCCTGATGCTCTCTCTGGCTCTACGCTCCTATCGGATATAAAGTATGCTCCAGAGCTAGTATCTAGCCTCAACTTTATGGATATGTTCGGTGGAGATATGAACGGTTCGATGGGTGAGATTAGCGCCTTGGCACTCATCATTGGTGGTATATACCTTCTATGGCGCAAGGTCATCACATGGCATATCCCTGTTAGCATCCTTGGCACCATGGCTCTCTTTGGTCTCTGCGTAGGTGCTACCTACGGAGGCACCATCACCTACGAGCTACCACTATTCCACATTTTGGCCGGAGGTGCATTGCTTGGTGCTATATATATGGCTACCGACTACTCCACATCACCTATGACTCATAAGGGTATGATAATATATGGTGTGGGCATTGGCGCAATCACAATGATTATCCGCTTGTGGGGTGCATATCCCGAGGGTATGTCGTTTGCCATTTTTATCATGAATGCCGCAACACCTATTATTAATAAGTATCTACGTCCAAAGCGCTTTGGTACTAAATAATTGTAGCGTATGAAGAGTTCACTAAAGAATATGGTCTTGGTGCTATTCACCATCACCGCCATCTCGGCACTCCTTGTTGCTCTTGTGCAGAATATGACCAAGGAGGCTATTGAGAATGCCAATATTCAGGCAAAGAATATTGCAAAATTCAAGGTACTAAATACATCAGAGGATGAGGCTGTAGTAACATCTGATACCACACGTCTTATTGGAGATTTTGCGATTACCGTAAGCACCGTTAAGCGCCTTGCTGATGACACAACTATAGGCTATGCTGTCGAGGCACCAAGCATCACAAAGAGTGGCTATGCTGACCGCATTACACTCATGGTAGGCTTTGCCGAGGAGGATGGCAAATGTATGGTGCAGGGTGTAGAGGTACTCTCGCAGAAGGAGACCCCAGGCTTGGGCGCAAACATGACCAAGGCAGGCAACAGCCTAGAGCGTAGCATCGTGGGCAAAGATGCCTCAATGGTAGAGTTTAGCGTCAGCAAGGAGGGAGGCTCATTTGATGCCCTCACAGGCTCTACCATCTCCTCACGTGCCTATGCAAACGCCATAGAGACAGCATACGCAGGTTACCTATGGGCCACACACAGGCTTGATACAAGCGAGGAGGCTGTGGAGGATGCACCATCGGGAGCCTCTATGACATACGACATAAACGAGCTGGAGACAGAGAAAGGAGAAGGCAATCATGAGTAAGTTACAGATTATAACAAAGGGTATACTAAAGGAGAACCCAACCTTCGTATTGGTATTGGGTATGTGTCCTACGTTGGGTGTTACCTCATCGGCGATAAATGGTATGGGTATGGGTGTGGCCACCATGGCGGTACTCATCATGTCCAATATGGTTATCTCACTTATCAAGAACCTTATTCCCGACAAGGTGCGTATCCCAGCATTTATCGTAGTCATAGCTTCGTTTGTGACAATTATAGAGATGCTCATGCAGGCCTACGTACCATCGCTCTACGCGGCGCTAGGTGTCTTTATCCCACTTATCGTTGTGAACTGCGTAATCCTAGGACGCGCCGAGGCCTTTGCCTCTAAAAATGGTGTTTTCGATTCGGCACTCGATGGTATCGGCATTGGTCTAGGCTTCACACTATCGCTAACTGTCATAGGCGCGGTACGTGAGATTCTTGGTGCAGGCTCCATCTTTGGTTACACATTTGCCGAGGGAGTAATGCCACTACTCTTTATCCTTGCACCAGGAGGCTTCTTCGTGCTGGGATACTTGATGGTATTGTTTAACAAAATTGCAAAACGATAAATATGAGTTTTATGAATCTACTAATAGCTGATAATATCTCTAGCGAAGTATTGCAGGGCTTTGCTACAGGTGAGGTAAGTGTACAGGTTATTACGCTCTTTGCAATTATCGTGGGAGCAATCTTCGTTAATAATGTTGTACTTTCACAGTTCTTGGGCATCTGTCCATTCCTCGGTGTATCGTCAAAGGTAGATACCTCGATAGGTATGGGTATGGCCGTAACCTTCGTTATGGCTCTTGCAACACTCGTAACATGGTGCATACAGCACTATATCCTTGTGCCATTTGGCATTGAATATATGCAGACCATTACCTTTATCTTGGTTATCGCAGCACTTGTACAGATGGTGGAGATTGTACTTAAGAAGGTCTCTCCAGCCCTTTACCAGGCACTAGGCATCTTCCTGCCACTTATCACTACTAACTGTGCCGTGCTTGGTATTGCTATCATCACCATCCAGAAAGATTTTGACCTTCTTACGGGTGTCATCTACGCCGTCTCTATCGCCCTGGGCTTTGCCCTAGCGATGATTCTCTTTGCTGGCATCCGCGAGCGTCTAGAGGTTGAGGATACCCCTGCAGGTATGCGCGGTGTGCCTATTGCACTTATCACTGCAGGACTCCTTGCAATGGCATTTATGGGCTTTGCAAACGTAGTACCTCTTCCATAGTTGATACTACGTTATATATAAGTGGCTGTCCAACGAGCAAGTTGCGACAGCCACTTTTTTATCTATAACACCGCCAATCTATCTACTTATCTATATCTCCCACATCCTATCCCTCTTATCAGCCTACCTAATATAGCATACTACTCACACGACCACACATCAGATTGTCAAGGGAACAGACTCTGCACGCAACCTTCAGAGGTAGAGATACAAAGGGTGAGGAGAGATATGAAGGTGAAAAAGAAAAAGCTCCGAGCATTGCTCGGAGCTTTAGGAAGCTATAGATTAATCAATTATAGCACTGTGATATGAGTTACAGGGAACTCATTAGCCTCTGAAGCTACAGGAAGCTGTGGCGCAGCTGCCTCAACCTCTGGCATAGCTACATTAACACCGTGTGACACGAAGTCTGAAAGGGTCACAGATGACTTCTCATCACCAAATACTACTGACTTTGGAAGAGAGAATGAGCTGCTATCAGCTGCATTAAGCTCATTAACAAGGTTCTGCAAATCCTCAATATTACCCTTATTATCAACAGTAGCCACAGAGTAGCAACGACCCATCTCACCAGGAAGACCATTGTTATCAACAGCATAAGTAAAGCCTGTATTAATAGCCTCCCAATCTACAACGAAGAAGCCATATGGCTGCTTCTTATTAACAGCCGATCCCCATTTTGACAACAATTCACCCCATATCATTGAATCTGGGTATGTAGCTGCGTTAGAGAGATCATCTAGAATAAGAGTTCCAAAGAGTGTACGAGCGCCCTCGAAGTTGTCATACTTTAGAACTGTGATAGCTCTACCCTTTGTAGCAGCTGGCTGACCAAATACAGAACCATTCTCCTCATCACCTGAATAGTGACCAAATACCTCAACAGTTGGAGCGATGCTACCAAGAGCTGTTGTTGTTGCAATGTCTGGATAAGTGTGAACCTTAACTACGTGACCTGTCTCTGTAGAGATAGCCATTACGATACCAGAACATGTTGTCTCTGGAGTCATACCTGAAGCCGTAGCAGAGTAAACATCACGATAGTAGTACATGCTGAGAACCTGTGCAATAGTAGTATCTGGGTTGAACTCCTTCTGCTGAGCGTAAATCTCATCGAACTGTGCGTTGAACGCCTCTACAAGCTCATCCTGGTTAAGCTCTGCAAACTGTGCGTTTGTCATACAGTCAAATGAGTAGTATGTAGTAGAGAATGAAGGCTTAACACTTACCTTGAAACCATAAGGAGTGATCTCTGTAGCAGTCATCTCGAAGGTAGTATCCTCTGCAGCAGGAGCTGGAAGAGTGCGGAAAGTCTCCATGGTTGGCTCTGTAGTTACACCACCAGCATAACCAAAGGCAATAACGTAGTACTCAGTATCTGCAGCATCGAGCTTATACTTATATGGGCTTGAACCTACACCTGTGTAGTCCTGAACACCACGATAGATCATCATATAACCGCCGTTCATCCAAGCGCCATACATTGCAACGATCTCATTCATGATATCCTCTGCACTCTTCACACCATCATACTGACCAACCATCCAGCAGAATGTCTCATTAGCCTTTGATGGGGTAATCTTAATAGCTGCACGCATAGCCTCGATATCAGTAACCGAAATATCGAAAGTGAGCTCTACAGCCTGTGCATCGCCAGTAGTGTAATATGTCTTTGTAAGCTCTGTACCGATAGTAACCTGACCCTCTGGAGTTACAAAGAAACCAGCAACCATGTTGATATACTCTGTGTTAGCATTCAAGCCCTTTGCCTGAAGAACAAGAGAACCCTTATGGAAAATCGCATTCATGATCTGGTTATCAGTAAGGCCTGCCTGACGATGAGCATCGATATCCATCTGGAGGCAGTAGATCATGAACTCCTGCTCTGACATACCATAACCATCAGGCTGTGCTGCGGTGTAAACCTCGAAAGTAGCCTTTGGAAGGGTGTAGAAGTACCAAATAGCATCATCGTTTGATGGTGTAATAGTATACTCTGCAGTGTTACCATCAACAGTTGTCTGAATGTCGAATGTTACATCGATAGTCTCAAGAGCTGCGGTAGTAACCTTTGTCTTGAAAACCTCTGTGTTAGCCGCGTAGTTATTCTCTGCATCAACACCAAAGACAATGATGTAATAATCTGTCTCTGGAGCAAGACCCTTGAACAAACCATCCTCTATAGCACCCTTATCAACTACAGAAGGCATGTACTCAAGCAATGTCTTACCTTCTGAACGAGCCTCTGCCTCAAGCTCCATCATAAGCTCCTGTACAAGGAACTCATCACGAGTAGTCTCCTCTACAGTCTCTGCATCGTACAATACGCAAAGGTACTCTGCCTCAAGATCTGCAGGAGTAACAGTGTAAGCGATAGATGATGAGGTAACCTCTCCAACCTTAATGTCAAAGACAGCAGCAGGCTCTGGTTCTGGTTCTGGCTCTGGTTCTGGAGTTGGGTTTTCTGGCTGAGGAGTTGTAGGATCCTCGCTCTTACATGATGTCGTAGCCACAGCAAATACCGCAACAAGCATCATCAACCATGTGATTTTCTTCATAGCTTTAGATTTTATTAAAGTTTTAAATGTGTAAATTCATCCCTATTATCGCACAAAATAAAGTGTGACAGGTCAAAAAACTCTTACCAATGTACAAAATTACAATATTTATATCATCACACAAAATTTTTACACTACTTTTTACTAAAAAATCGAAACTTCACTATTATATAGTGTTTCCGAAAGCAGATATTAAGAGATACCTTCGTTTCTACACATGGCGAGGAGGTTTCAGAGTAGGAGAAAATCGCCTCTGGCAAGAGATTACAAAAGAGGAGAGCTTGTTCGAAAATATCGAACAAGCTCTCGGCATTAGCTATATGTAACAAGTACTCTTAATACTTTGAACAGATATCTACTAATAGAGATATCCTGTCCAATTTAGGGTTATTCTATTTGGCTCTTCAGCATCATCAAGTGCATCAATAACAATAGTATAGGTTCCGTTGTTATTCTCCTTAAGGGTGATTGTACCATCGAAGATTGGGGCCTGGACAACACCTACACCATCGTTATATACCTGAAGCAACGAACCCATCATAAGGTTACCGTCATCCGATATGCGCATTCCTGGAACATAGGTATATGGGGCAAAGGCTGGCTTTGTAGGGTCCTCCACCGTAAAACCTGATGAGCGGTATGTACCTGTGATGCCCGAGCTACCATTTACATCCTCATCGGTGAGGAAATCCAAAACTAGATATGTACCATACTTCATACCATCCACGTCAAGGAACTCTATACACCAGTTACAAACTCCACACTCCCAGTAGTCACCATAACATGAGAGCGTACCTTCACAGTGCGAAAGGTCTATCTCATAATCATCAGTAAGCGTTGAGATATATTCAGGAACCTCAACATAATCCACAGCATAGTCACCCTCATAAGTGAGATGAAACTCCTTATCTGTGGTTCGCGCTACGAGCTTCATGGTATTACCTTGGATAATAAGCTGCGCCTCTGTGAAGGGTACAGACCACGCCTCGCCACTCTCATCAGTATATACATAGTCGGTATTACCTAGATTAAGCATAGTGTAAGGGGTGAAGCTTGGCTCATACTCAAAGAGATATGTACCATCGGGAATAGTGATGTTATCTTCATCTACTGGCATAGGGCCAAGAATGTCTACACGGAAGAACTCCGCATTTTTAGCTAGACCCTCATCTGTGAAGCCATCTTTAGAGAAGATAAGCCAGTAGCGACCCATGTCATTAATAAGGCGGTCACCATAGTAGCTAGCAGTCACCTGGTTGGCATCAACATATACCACCTCATAGCCCTCGGCACTGCCATTTGCAGCCTCCTGCTTAACAACTACATAGTCAGACTCGCCATCGAAGCTAACGCGAATTGTAGCCTCACGCTCTACAAACTCCGAATTTGCAGATACAGAGACGATGATAACACCTTGCTGCGAGCTATTTAACGCCGTTACAACCTCGCTATTATCGGCCTCGGCAACTACCCCAGTGTGGTCACCATCAGCGGTGTAGGTAATAACAAATGTACCACCCTCGGCAGGCATAGAGATCTCCTTCTCCGAGGTTATCGCAAACGTAACGCTCTCGCCGGGCTGCTGTGAAGGTGTGCTATCCTGCTTATCACACGCCACAAAGCTCAACGACAAAGCCATTAAAAATAGGCATAGGATATTTTTCATAATAGTAATAATTTAAGTTTCTAATATATACTTGCTATTTATGCGGGACAAATATACTAAAAAAAAGGATTTTAGGACACCTCTATACCACATTTATCAATCTGCAACCACAAATATTATCATCCATCTGTGGGTAAAGGTATAAGGGTCATTGACAGTACACTATGTAACGATAATAGAGAAGCCGAGCAGCACGATACAAGGGTGACAAAATTTTAGACCCACGGGGTTATATAACAAAAAAATATCGTGGGTGTACATCGGTACTACCCACGATACTCTATTTGGATAGGGCTGATGCCCTATATTATCGAAGTGTAAAATTACATCTTCTTACCAACGTTGGTCTTCTTTGCTACCTTTGGAGCTGAAGTCTTGGTCTTTGCAGTAGACTTTGGAGCCTTCTTCTCTGCTACAACAGTTGCATCCTCTGCAGAATCTGTTGCCTTCTTGCGTGAACGGCGAGTCTTTGGCTTTGCCTCTGCATTAACGACTGGAGCCTGTGCGCCCTCGGTGTAAGTAGCGTTGAAATCAACGAACTCGATGATACACATATCTGCACCATCACCAAGACGGAAACCAGTCTTAAGGATACGAGTGTAACCACCTGGACGCTCCTTAATAAGTGGAGCAATTGTGCGGAACAACTCTGTAACTGCCTCCTTCTGCTTCAAATATGAGAAAACTATACGACGCTGGTGTGTAGTGTCCTCCTTCGACTTTGTTACCAATGGCT
>JAEIGA010002387.1_pt1 | contig 29981 bp, 25 predicted proteins | sample 9270691 | NCBI WGS metagenome assembly JAEIGA01 (sample SAMN17057246, study PRJNA624740) | gut metagenome | biome: biome; isolation source: fecal sample | host: Bos grunniens | place: China: Xizang | collected 2019
AGCGCTCGCTTCCAAGGAAGCGCTTGAATATTGGATGCCCGTTGACTGGTATAACGGCGGTATGGAGCACGTAACCCGTCACATGATCTATTCTCGCTTCTGGCACCACTTCCTCTACGATATCGGTGCAGTACCGGTTGATGAGCCTTACGCAAAGCGCACAGCTCAGGGACTTATTCTCGGTCCGGACGGCGACAAGATGTCAAAGTCTAAGGGTAATGTTGTAGACCCTAACGATGTTGTGGATAAGTTTGGTGCGGACGTTCTTCGCGTGTATGTACTCTTTATGGGTGACTATTCCTCTGCAACTCCGTGGAGCGATGATTCTGTTCGCGGATGTAAGCGTTTCCTTGACCGCGTTGCAGGACTTTGCGATATGGTAAAGGGCGAGGGAGCTACAGCAAAGCTTGAGTCTTCTTTCCATAAAACTGTTAAGAAAGTGTCCCTTGACATTGAGGACATGAAATTCAACACAGCGATTGCAACTCTCATGAGTCTTATTAACGAGATTTACGAGTGCGGTTCGCTTACAAAGGACGAGCTTGGCGTATTTGTACGTCTGCTTTGCCCCTTTGCGCCTCACATTTCTGAGGAGATCTGGGAGAGCCTTGGAAACAAGGGACTTTGCGCAGTTTCCGAGTGGCCGGCGTGGGATGAATCCAAGACTATTGATTCCACCGTTGAAATCGCGGTACAGGTAAGCGGCAAGCTGAAATTCACCAAGGAGATTCCTGCTGACACCTCAAAGGATGACGCTATAGCGCTTGTAAAGGCAGATGAGCGCATGAAGCCGTTCCTTGAAGGCAAGACCATTGTCAAGGAAATCAGCGTTCCCGGAAAGATCGTAAATATAGTAGTAAAATAAAAATCATCAAGGCTGTCCTCAAAAAAGGCAGCCTTGATTTTTCAGATACGGCGAGGCTGTATTTGTTTTGGCGCAAAAAAATGAAAAAATACTGCTCAAATTTTATATAACTACTTGACATCGGCGGTATTTTATAGTATAATATTTTGGAGATAAAAAAACACTACACTGTTTATCTCGGAAAACTGTCAGCAGTTTTCTGTGCACTTGCGGAGGGAGGGAATTTAGAATGGCAGAAGTCAGAGTAAAAGAGAATGAATCGCTCGACAGCGCTCTTCGCAGATTTAAGAGACAGTGCGCAAGATCCGGAGTTCTTTCCGAGCTTCGTAAGAGAGAACATTACGAAAAGCCCAGCGTAAAGCGCAAGAAGAAGTCTGAAGCAGCGAGAAAGCGCAAGTCCAAGTAATACCGCAAGTTATGATTATGGTTAAAGGGGAAGACGGAAGCGTCTTCCCTTTTAATTTTGCTGTTTTGCGGAGTAGGTATGGTATTTATCTCAAAAATGTGATTTGAAGGACGGTATATTGCGAAAAATAATTAAAAAAGACAGATTTGCGCTGAATTTGCACACGATTTTCAAAAAAGCCTTTACATTTTGAATTTTCGGTAGTATAATTATGACAGGCACTGCTAAAAGACGCCTGAAATGCAAAAAACATTGATTTATTTATGTAGGAGACCTTGAAAATGAAGAATGGAAAAATCGGATATGCTGTAGTTGGACTTGGTGTTGGAAAAGCACACGTCCAGGCGGCTGCCGAATCCGAAAACTGTGAGCTTGTGGCTGTGTGCGACATTATACAGGAAAAGCTTGATCGGGTGGTTGAGTCATATCCCGGCACTAAAGCGTATCTTAATTTTGATGAGCTTATATGTGATGCCGAGGTTGATATTATAAGCATCTGTCTGCCCTCTGCCATGCACGCGGATTTTTCCGTTCGGGCAATGGAGGCAGGCAAGCACGTTCTTGTGGAAAAGCCTATTGATATAACCGTTGATGCGGCTTTGCGCATTGAAGATGCACGTCTGCGCACGGGCATGAAAGCAGGAGTTATTCTTCAAAACCGAAACAATGCGGTGATGAAGCCCATAAAAGAAGCGATTGATGCAGGGCGGCTTGGTAAGATGGTCCTTGCAAATTTTGCGGTAAAATGGTATAGAGACGCCAATTATTATATCGGCTGGCACGGCACATGGGAAATGGACGGCGGCGGATCGCTTATGAATCAGGCGGTGCATACCGTTGACATTATGCAGTGGCTTATGGGGAATGTGGCAAGTGTACATTCAACTATGGGTATCTACGACCACGATATTGAGACTGAGGATATGACGGCTTCCGTTATCACATTCAAGAGCGGGGCGACGGCGACATTTGTTTCCACGACCTGCGCATATCCCGGAATCAGCACGGATATCCAGCTTTACGGTACAGGCGGTACTATTGAAGCCGACGCGGATGTACTGAAGCGGTGGAAGCTCCGTGATTCTGATGACGAGGATGAGGAAGAGGAGGATATGCTGGGAAAATACGGCGGCGGAAACAGAGCTGTGGAGAAGGCAGATCCCACCGTTATAACGGGACACAAATCTATGGTTGAGGATATGGTTCTGGCAGTTATTGAGGACAGAGATCCTCAGATACTTCCCACCGAAGCTATCAAGAGTGTGCGTATCGTTAATGCTATTTACGAATCTGCACGCACAGGTAAAACAATATATTTGGATTGAAAAAACGATCCCCACGGATTATGAATTCCGTGGGGATATTTGTTTGATTACTGCGGCGATTTACAGATATCTTCTGTTTTGCGGCGTCGTTTTATAAATGCATCAGCTGCAATAAATCCGAGCAAGACCGCGTGAGATGCCGCAGATACCGCGATGCCGTAGGTTACGCACCACGGGCGATAGCGAAGCTCTACGGTGTGAGTTCCCTCTGTAAGCTCAACCGATGTGAGGGCTTCGAGAATCGGCGCGGTTTCGGTCTCAACACCGTCTACATACACTTTCCAGCCCTCGTCGTAGGGAATAGTCAGCATAAAGGCGGTTCTGTCACTCGGTACAGTGACTGTGCCGTAAAAACGGCTGTCTGTGAAATCGGCGATATCATATCCGTGTTCCAAAAGCCGCGGCATTACCTGGCGGAACAGCTCCTCGTCGAGATAATAGAAATAATCGGTGCCGCTTCCAAGATAGATGTCGTCTTTGTCAAGCGTAAGTGTGACGATTGCCTTTTCGCCTACCGGCAGACTGCCGAGAGATACGATTCGGTGAGTTTCATTGGTGAAATATTCGGAGACATCCTCGCCGTTCAGCTTCAGCTTTGCATCGCGTCTGTAATCGCTTGGGAAGTATACAAACACTTCATAGTCGTTTACAGGTGTAAATTCGTATGTCAGCTTGCCTTCATAACCCGTTTTAACCTTTTTGTACTTCCGGTGTCCCGTCACATAGGACATATCAAGATTGTCTGTGGTGGGGACAAGATTTTTATACGGCTTGAACAGCAAAAGGGTATCTTCTTCGCCGAGCATTAAGGACACAAGCTCATTCATGCGCTCAAAGGGGGAATCGTATGCGTCAAGGTCAATGTCCGCTACCGTCGGTGATACCATATAGCCGAGGGGGAGTGCATATTTATTCTCGTATACGGCGGTAAGATTTTCTTCATCCCTCCATATGGCCTCGCCCCACAGCGGATTTATTTCAGTTTCATCGTCAGACAGTAAATATTTAACCGACAGCAGACTGTCAGATACGGGAGTGCCGCCAAGATACTTTGACCAATGTGATTTTGAGGCGTAGCCCATATCCTGTAAAAAATCAATCTGAGCCTTGTTCAGCGTAGAGGTGGAATTTGAAAGGCCGCGCAGATTCAGCGCGAAATTATCGTTTGTCTTGCGGTGCGCGGTTTTTTCGGTACGGTAGAACGAGCTGTCATTTTCGCGCACAAACTCTGCGGCGGGAGTCCATTTGTCAATAAAGCTGCGGTAGGACGTGCGCGAGCTGTAGTGAACATCATCGTCAAGGGAAACTACCTCTGCAAGACCGTTGCAGAACAGCTCCAGCATTACGAACACAAGAAGTATGGACGGTACGGCCCCTTCAAGCCATCCGCGCGTACATCCCGAAAGCAGTATCATATAAATTGCGATACATCCGATACCGAACCATATTCCCATAAGGTCATCGAGATTCTCATATTCCAGCTTTTGAAGAATCACGAGTATCAGTCCGAGCACTGCGCCTGTGCCGAGTATGGTACGGTTGTCGATTTTATTTATGTGCTCAAACGCAAGATATGCCATGAATATTATCATGAAGCAAAACATGAAGCTGTAACGGTAGTTGAGCCAATTGGGACGCTGGAAGCCGTGCCATATAAGGTCTATTGTGCTTCCGTTGAAGCTGAAAATAAAGAAAGCCATTATAAGACCGCAGGCGATCTTCTTTCTCGGGGATATTTCCTTTATAAGGTAAAACACGGGAAGCATTATGAGAGTAAGCGTACCCGAAAATACGAATGGCAAGCCTTCGGGGCGCACGGTATCGTAGGATGCCGGGTACATTTTTGATATCAGGTCAAGAAAATCAAAGCGCTGGCTGAACTCATAGCTCGGCTCAGAGAATGTGTTCTTGCCGAAGCTCAGCGAATAGTATGCCGGAATTATTATAAGTGCCGCCATGCCGATAGCGATGACCGAGAAAAGTGCCACTCTTCCAAGGGACTTTACAAAATGCCCTCTTTCACCAAGAGGATTACGCTCATCGGGAGTCAATGAGAAATAACAGAAGAAAAAGTATGCCGCAACGCCGATGCACACCATATATCCGATGTAGAAGTTTGAAAATACCGCCGCCGCTAAGGTGAATACGTAAAGCTTGAATTTGCCGTATTTTATAACAGATTCCATTCCAAGGAGAATGAGGGGAAAGAACAGCACGCAGTCTATCCACATGGTGTTGTGCTGCATTACCACAGCGTATGAGGTCAGGGCATATATTATCGAGAAAATTACCTCATGCACTGCCTTTGTGGGATGAGACTTGTGCAGATATACGCACATATTGAAGCCTGTAAGACCGCACTTTAAAAGAAGGATGGTATAAAGAGATTCGGTTATCATTCCTTCCGGAAACAGCGCGGTTATAAAAGTGAATGGACTTGCGAGGTAGTATGCCACAATACCGAGAAATTCACCGCCGAGAGCGCGCTCAAAGGAGTAGAGTATTCCCTGCTCACCGCGGAAAAAATCGCGCATTGCTTCAAAATAGTAAACGTACTGTCCGTTGAGGTCAAGCACCAATACGGAATTTTTTCCGAAGGGGTAAACCTCGATTGCGATATATATTAGTGCCATAATGAGCACGGGAAAGAGAAATGCTAAGAAAATATGGTTCATACCGTCAAAGGGTGATGTGAGACGGTGCCACAGCGTGCGCCGAGAGTAAGGTGTGCCCGTGTCTGCGGTGGTATCTATATTGCCTGATACGTTATTATCCATCGTATGATTCCTTCCTGAAGTATGGCTGTATTCAACAGTTTTTGTCTGATTCATGTATTATGCGGCGGATGCCTTTTTCAAGCTTGATTCGCGGCATGGTAAGATCTCTGCCGCAGGACTCGCATACGATTCTGATATCGCTTCCAACCCGTAAAACGCGGAAATACACGCTTTTTTTGGAGCAGGGATGCGGCTTTTTCATTTCAAGGATGTCACCGACCGATATCTGCGGTATAGTTTGCATCTTTCTTACCTCCGAATACTTATTATGTCTTATAGTATACCACAATTTGGCGCAGTTGTACAGGGGTTTTGTAAAAAACACGATAAAAGTGGTGCGTTATTTGCGGCAGACAAAAAGAACAGCCGCAAAAAGCGGCTGTCCTTAACTGTGACTTGTCTGATTCAGGCCATTTGCTTGTATATGTCTGCAATCTTCTTAAGCATTTCGGAATCTTCCGGAAGTCCCGACACAGATGCCAATGCTTTCATGATACCGTCAGCGGCGATCATCTCATGTAGCTTTGCTGAAAATTCATCCGCATCCCCCGGGAACATCACAGCCGCCGCGCCGATTTCAAGGATGGCATCGTTTGGAAGACCGTGCTTTTCACAGAGGAGTGCGGCACCGATAATGCGGTCTCCCTTTGCAAGCTTGCGAAGTACATCACGTCCCACACGGGTCACGGTATCGTGGAGATGGGGATTTGCGAAACGGTGAAGAAGATCCTCTGCGGCGTGCTCTATTTCGCCGTACGGAACACCGTGCTCCTTTGAAAGTGCCAATGCGGACTGAAGCATAGCGGCTTTTACCTTTTCGTATATCTCCGGCACGGCAATTGCTTCGGCGATCTCGCTTTTGCCTGCCATGATGCCGTAATACGCCGTTGCCGCGTGTCCCATATTATGGAGAAACAGCTTCTTCTGTATAAAGTATTCAAAGGGCGTAAAGGGAACCATGTTGACGATATGCGGGATCTCTCCCTTGAATCCGTTTTTGTCAACGGGAAGCTCGCAGTACGGTTCAACCCAAACCTTAAGGATGTTGCCCTCCTGCATTTCCTCGGACATTATGGGCACCATGCGTCCGATAGACGCCTCAACAAGTCCTATGCGCTCGTCAAACAGCTTTATTTCATCATCGGAAAGCTTCTCTTTTATGAGCTTTGCCAAATACTTGTCCGCATCTATAAGATTTTCGCAGATGATGATATTAAGAGGTGCGTCGGTAGCCTTAAAGCGGCGGCGGCAGCCCTCTGCGATATTTCCTGCGATTCGAGGAAGAATGTTCACGCCAACGGCTGTTGCCATTACGTCAGCTGTTGCAATTTCATCTGCCACAGCATCGGCATTCATGCCGTCAATTCCGCGGATATTTGTAATAGTTTCCTCGAACATACCCTTTTCGGATACTATTTTTATGGGGTAACATTTTTCAGAATTCAGCTTGTCGATAACCGCCTTGTTAACGTCGATAAGAGCGGTCTCATATCCGGATTTCGAGAAGAGCTCGGTAATAAATCCTCTTCCGATGTTGCCGGCACCGTACATTACTGCTTTTTTCATATTTGTAACCTTTTCCTTTCATATGCCGTACTTGTATATCTATTATAGCTCCAAAAAGCGGATTTTTCAAGCACCGAGGCGAAAAAATACGCTTTTTTGTGCTCTATTTATAGTAGGGGCATATATTTTGGGATTTTCTCTTGATTTTGACTAAAAAATATGATATACTGATAAGACATGCATAAATTCGGCATGATTTTTCATGAGAGGGGCACTGTTACTTTGATATTCGGAAAGCACATCAATCGGTACTACTTAAAATATGCACCGTCGCTTATTCTCGGAATCGCGGCACTTATATTGGTAGACTATTTTCAGCTTATAGTTCCGGAGCTTTACAGAATGGTGGTAAACGGGCTTAATAACGGCGCGGTGAATTTTGACGGCGTTATTACAGCATTCGATATGGACTTTTTGCTTGACCATATCTGTCTGCCCCTGCTTGGAATAATACTTGCTATGGTAATCGGACGTTTTTTATGGCGTATTTGCTTTTTCGGAGCAGGCATAAAGGTGGAGACGGATCTTCGCGGCAGAATGTTCGACCACTGCAAGGAGTTATCCCAGCAGTATTACCACAAAAACAAGGTCGGCAGTATGATGTCCCTGTTTACAAACGATCTTGAAACCGTGCAGGACTGCTTCGGCTCTGGCATACTTATGCTTGCGGATGCTCTGTTCCTTGGTGTGCTTGCCATTATAAAAATGGCAGGAATGAATATTCTCCTTACCGTATTGTCGCTTATACCCATGGTATTTCTTCTCAGCGTTGGAACTATAGTTGGCAAAAGCATGACCGATAAATGGGACAAACGCCAGGAAGTAACGGCGAAGCTGTCTGATTTCGCGCAGGAGAGCTTTTCGGGTATTGCTGTAATAAAGGCTTTTGTCAAAGAGACAGCAGAGCTTATGGCGTTCAGATGGCTCAACAAGGATAATGAGAACGCCAATGTTGAATATGTTAAGGTATCAACGCTTCTTAATATTTTCGTGACACTTTTTGTTGAGTCTGTAATATGCGTTATTCTCGGATACGGCGGATATCTTGTTTATGCGGATGTTTTCAACGCAGGGCAGCTTGTGGAGTTTATTGGATATTTCACAACTATAGTCTGGCCCATAATGGCGGTATCTGAGCTTATAGGCATGACCTCACGCGGCAAGGCATCACTTAAGCGTATCAGTGATCTTCTTGATAGTAAACCCGACGTAATCGACCGTGAGGGACTCTCAACGGGTGATGCTATTCGCGGCGAGATAGAATTTAAAAATCTCACATTCCGTTATCCCGACGCGGACTTTGACGCGCTTCGTGATGTTTCCTTTAAAATAAATGTGGGTGAGAATGTCGGCATAATAGGAAAAACAGGATCAGGCAAGACCACGGTGGTGGACCTTTTGCTCCGCACATACAATGTGGCGGACGGCACGCTTTTCCTTGACGGAAAAGATGTAAATACCATACCGATACATACTGTACGAAAGTATGCGGCATATGTCCCTCAGGACAATTTCCTGTTCAGTGACACCATTGAAAACAACATCTCCTTTGCTTCCGACAGTAAGGATGCAGAGAAAATTGAAAATGCGGCTGTGATGGCAGATGTGCATGAAAACATCATGGGATTTGCCGATGCTTATAAGACTGTGCTTGGAGAGCGCGGTGTTACCGTATCCGGCGGACAGAAACAGCGTATTTCCATCGCACGCGCGCTTATGAAGGACGCATCCATACTTATACTTGACGACTCTGTTTCGGCGGTTGATGTTAAGACGGAGAAGGTCATACTTGACAATCTGCGCAAAATAAGAAAGGGTAAAACCACCATCCTCGTGGCTCACCGTATTACCACCATAGAACAAATGGATAAGATAATCTTTATTGACGACGGCTGTATTGCGGGTGTGGGAACTCACACCGAGCTTTACGAGAAATGCGAGGATTACCGCAGAATGGTAGAGCTTCAGAAGCTTGACGAGGAGAGGGGTGAGTAAGCATGATGGAATTTTATCCGCTTCTTGTTGTGGGCGGAGTTATCGGAGCACTGTCCATAATATTTACAGCGGCGTATTTTTCCATAAAGGACCGCAAGGAAGCTATCGGCTTTGACCGATATATGAAGGACTCCGAAATAACAAAACGCCTGCTTCTTTACGCAAAGCCCTATCTTAAGAATTTTATTATCGTGCTCCTTGTTATGCTGTTTTCAATCGCTTACGATATTATCTCACCGCTGATCGTGGGAAATATCGAGGAGATGATCAAGGACGATTTTGAGCTTCCAAGGCTTTTTGCCGCTGTAGCTGTGTATGCGGCGATACTTGTAGTATCACTTATATGCACCTACGTGCAGGCGATAATTCTGCAAAAAACAGGACAGAAGATCGTTTCGAATATCCGTGAGGATTTATTTGTTCACATCGAATCGCTGTCTCACGCACAGCTTAACACATATCCTGTGGGCAAGCTTGTTACACGCGCAACAAACGACACCTACGCTCTTTCCATGATGTTTACAAATATTATTGTAAACCTTGTAAAGAACAGCTTCATAATCATCGGCGTGCTGACAGCTATGATGTGCCTTAATTATCAGCTTACACTGATGGTCTTATGCTTTGTGCCGTTCATTGTGCTGTTCACAGTCATATTCAGAAAATTCTCCCGCCGCGCCTACAGACGTGTAAAGGACGGAACTACGGATATAAACACGTTCCTCTCCGAAAATCTTTCCGGTATGAAGATAATACAGATATTCAACCGCGAGGATTTCAAGATGGCGGAGTTCGACGAAAAAAATAAGGCACTTGGCAAATCCAAGCGTCAGCAGATATTCGTGTTCGGCATCTTCCGCCCCTTTGTATATATGCTGTATATCTCCTCTGTCCTGTGCCTTTTGTATCTTGGCGGACGTGGATACATACGAAACGTAAGCTTCCTCGGACAAACCATCTCCGCAGGCACGCTTGTGACGTTTTATATGTACATCTCGAAATTCTTCAACCCTATCCAGAATCTTGCGGAACAGTTCAATTGGCTCCAGTCTGCATTTGCTTCGGCGGAGAAAATATTTACTATTTTAGACATAAAGCCTGAGGTAGTAGACGCTCCCGATGCCATAGAGCTTGAGCATATTGAAGGAAATATAGAATTCCGTGACGTGTGGTTTTCTTATGTGCCCGATGAATGGGTGCTTCGCGGTGTATCCTTTAAGGTGAACGCCAAGGAGACAGTGGCATTTGTAGGCTCTACAGGCTCGGGCAAAACTACGATTCTCTCACTCATCTGCCGCAATTACGACATACAAAAGGGTCAGATACTCATTGACGGAATTGATATAAGAAAAATAAAAATATCATCCTTAAGACGTCATTTCGGACAGATGCTTCAGGATGTGTTCCTGTTCTCCGGAACTATCAGGAGCAATATTCTGCTTCGGAGCGAGGGTATATCCGACGATGAGGTGATGGACGCCTGCCGATATGTCAACGCCGACAAGTTTATTGATAAGCTGACGGACGGTCTTGACGAAGAAGTGCGTGAGCGCGGCAATAATTTCTCTGCCGGTCAGCGACAGCTCCTCTCCTTTGCCAGAACGATCATACACAAGCCTGCGGTAATGATACTTGATGAAGCAACCGCCAACATTGATACCGAGACTGAACTGCTTATTCAGGATTCTCTTGAAAAAATGATGAATATCGGTACTATGCTCATCGTTGCTCACAGACTTTCAACAATACAGCACGCCGATAATATCATTGTGCTCTCCCACGGTGAGATCGTTGAGTCCGGCAACCATCAGGAACTGCTTTCTAAGAAGGGCAGATACTACGAGCTTTATATGATGCAGTACAAGAAGAACGAACTGATGGGAAAAAATAAATAAAAATTTTAACCTCCCCTATTGACAAACGGGGAGGTTAATGATATAATATATTTAACAATTAGGCTAAATGTTAAATGAGGTGATGAAGTGGCAATACAAAATACGCTGAGAGCACTTGCCGACCCTACGCGTCGGGAGATACTCAATCTTCTTAAAAGCGGAAGAATGTCAGCCGGAGATATAGTTGACAAATTTGACGTTACAGGAGCATCCATATCGCGGCATTTGTCGGTGCTTAAAGATGCGGATCTCATACGCGACGAGCGAGAGGGAAAGTATATTTATTACCAGCTTAACACGTCGGTGCTGGAAGATGTTATGCTGTGGATCTCGGGTTTGAAAGGAGAAAATGATAATGGTTGAATTTTTTAAGAAAAACAAGTGGAAGTTTATAATATCCTCGCTTCTTATACTGCTTCCCATAGTTGTGGGTGTCGTAATGTGGGATAGCTTACCGCCACGCATGACTACGCATTGGGGTATTGACGGAACAGGCGATGCCACAAGCTCGAAAGGCTTTGCCGTGTTCGGGATGCCGCTTATTTTGCTTGCGTTCCACCTGCTTTGTCTGCTTTTTACCGCGTGTGACCAAAAAAGCCGTGCTCAGAGCGGCAAGGTTCTGTCCTTGTGCTTTTTTATTGTACCGTTCATGTCGCTGATTGTAGGTGGAATTATCTATGCCGAGGCACTGGGGATGGGAATAAATGTGGTCAGCACTATAATGGCGCTTATGGGAGTTTTATTTATCGTTATCGGAAATTATCTTCCCAAGTGCAGGCGCAACCGTTTTATCGGCGTGCGAATCAAATGGACGCTTGAGAATGAGGAGAATTGGAACAGGACTCACCGTTTTTCGGGTCGGATATGGACAGTTGGCGGACTCTGTATTCTCGCGATGATGTTCCTGCCCCCGAAGGTTGTTGTATTCACATTTTTCGGTGTGGTTGCTGTTATGGTGCTCGCCCCTGTTTTTTACTCATGGGCATATTACAAAAAACAGCTAAAAGAGGGCAAAGATGAGCCTCGGTCTGAAACCGAAACGGACAAATGACCTACAAAAGTTTTACTGTATCATATATTGACAGAAATGTACGATTATAGTATAATATTTATGGGTCGTGGGAAGTTTCAGAGATGATATTTCGGGTGCATACGGAATATTCGCTAAATTATATAACAAAAGACTGCCCCACAATTCGTGGAGCAGTCTTTTATTAATTCTTGGAGCAGGACGAATATTCTGCGCAAAGCTTCAGTGCACCTGTCATCATGCCGTATGCTTCAAGAGCGCGTTTGTGGCGTGACAGTGCTTCCTCACGGCTTCCGGCATACGTTGTGCGACCACCGGAGGCGGCGCACCATGCCTCGGATGTGGGACGTCTGTTGCTGTGTGTTATATTTATGTCTTTTATGCGGTTCATGTTGGTGCCTCCTCCAGCTTTTATGTACTGTATATATTGTAACACAAAAAATGGGAATTATCAAGCAAAAATACAGATTATCACAATAAAATCGTATGCTGTTTTTCGACACGGAAAGTCGTATACAGTCAAATTTTCGCCCCTGAAAACAGGGCGAGTTGGGCTAATATATAATATGCGGAGGAAAACGTCCGCAGCAGATGATATGTTATGAGAAAAGTGGATTTCAACGATAAAAACTGCAAAGAGATATTAAAGGAGCACTTCTCCGACGAGAAGATGCGGGATAATATGAGCGACGAGGAGCTGCTTGCACTGCTCCTTTCATTTACAAGCGCGAAAGGACGGCTTGATACCGTGATGAAGGGGCTGTACGATAATTTCGGCTCATTCAGACGGTGTTTTCTTGCCGATTATTCCGACCTTATGCGTGTTGAGGGCATGACTCACCACGGAGCGATGCTTATACTGCTTGCCGGCAAGATTGCCTCTGTCAAAGAGGAAAAATACTGTGTAGGGCGAAAGGTCGAGGATTTTTGCGACCTGTTTCTTCACACCATGAAGCCGTCGCGAAAGGAAGAATTTTGGGCGGCGGTGCTTGACGCAGAAGATCGCCTTGTTGCTGTAGAAATGCTGTCAGCCGGCGTGCAGGGAAAAATAAGCGTTCCCCTTGCGGACATTTTGCTCTTTGCAACGTATCACAATTCAAGAAAACTCATTGTGGCTCACTCACATCCCGACCTTTTCGAGGCTAAGGCATCCTCTCACGATATGAGAGCGATGGAGACAATCGGAAGCTCAGTTGGCGCGATTGGAGTAAAGCTGTACGGTCAGGTTATAGTTGCCGGAAAAAATGCGCGATTTTATCCCTATGACCCGAAACCCATGGAATAAGTAAGCCCCATAAGCAGTGCTGACAGAAGTCCTTGCGCAAGCTTTCTTTTAAAATAGTGATTCATAGAGAGTCCGCTGCCGGACAGCACTGAGGCTGTCTGCATATGCACCGAAAGTCCTGCAAAACCAACAGCAAAGGCGCATATTGCCGCCGATGTGGCACCGGGATAGGCGCACAGCCGCTGTCCTGCCAAGGTAAGCTCAAAAAAGGATGCACAGAGTGCGGCGGCGTATTCACCTGCGGCGTATTCCACGGCTAGGCAGGCGGCATCTCCTATAACGGCAAAAAACACCGCAAAGGAGCATATTTTAAGCATTGTAAGTCCCCCTTGGCTTACGGATTCCGTCAGTGTGTCAGACAGGGGCGGTGCGGTGTGTTTTATCGGTTGCGGCGTGTCCGATTCAGGCTTTTTTCGGCATATACAGCATATGATAAGGGCGGCGGCAAGCTGACAGAGATAGAGCCGGATGCCAAATCCGGCGTTTTTATACATGGCTATTCCAAGGGTACCTATACAAAATGCAGGACTTGCATTGTTTGCCGTGCCAAGAAGCTCCTCAGCTTCGATTTTTTCGAGCATTCCCGATTCATACAGCTCACGCACGCATATAGCACCTATGGGGAAGCCGCCAACAAAACCGAGGAGCAGAGCGTACACCGCTTCTTTGCGTATGCCGAGCAGTTTGGCGACAGGTCCGCCCATAAGGTTTGATATGTACAAGGACAGTCCCGAGCGGTTTATTATGCCCACAAGTACTATGAACGGGAAAAGAGACGGAATAAGTCCCGTGGAGCATATTGTAAGCGATTTTTTTACAGACTGCGCGGCAAGTGCAGGTGCTTTAAAAAAATATCCCATTACAAAGATACAGGCAATCCAAAGAAGTGCGGTATCGACACGCGGGACTTGGTATTCTTTTGATATACGGCGCGTTATTTTTGCGGTCATTATAATAATCACAGCCTTTAATTCATATTATTAAACCGACACTGTAGTTGGCTTCACTAACAATTATGCTTGGTCGGGGAGTTAATATGAGTAAAAAAAATAAAAAACCGTTCTCACAGCGACTGTGTGAAACGCTTGATATACCTGTCGGTACTTTCGGAAAGATTTCATTTATTGAGGCGGTAGGAAACCGCGAGCTGTGCGTTGACGGCTGTGAGGGGCTTGTTACATATACCGATGATTTGGTTATACTTATTCTGTGCGACGGACTGCTGACGGTCAGAGGGAGCGGACTTGAGCTTCGCAGCTTTTCGGGCGGTCGTGTGTCGGTAAGCGGAGTGATATCAAACATCTGCTACGGCGAGGAAGGTCGGGTGGCGGATGACGGCTAAAGTTATAAATTGGTTTTTCGGCTCTCAAAGCTACCGCATATCCTCCGAGAATGCCAATGCCGCGGCACATACGCTGACGCTGTCAGGTGCTGATGTCCGTAAAATGCGCGTAGTTGACGGTGAGCTGTATTTTACACTTCCCATGCGCGACTGCAAGGCGGTGGAGCATATTCTCGAAAACAAAGGTATCAGCGCAGAATGCGTTTCCCGTCACGGACTTTTGTATCTTGTTCACCGCTATCGGCGCAGGTGGGGAATACCTATAGGAGTTTTGCTGTTTTTTGCGGTACTGTGGCTGTCCGAGCAGTTTATATGGACCGTCGATGTATCGGGAAATACTGACATACCCTCCGACGTTATAACCCAGCGGCTTGACGCACTTGGATGCGGAATCGGCACGTATATACCTAAGGTTGATTTCGACGACCTCCACAACAGCTTTTTGCTTAAATACGACGATATCTCCTGGATATCCGTTAACGTGAGAGGGACGGCGGCGCACATAGAAGTGCGCGAGATGAAGCTGCCGGACAGAATAATTGATGAAGATGCCCCTCATAATTTGGTTGCGAGGGAAGACGGTATTATCGAATACATGGAGATACTGCGAGGCACACCGGTTGCGCGCACAGACGAGCTTGTGCGGCGCGGTGAACTGCTTGCATCGGGCATTACAGAGGGGAAGCACGGTCTTATGTTCTCCCATGCCATGGGCAGTGTGATGGCAGAGGTGAAACGCAGTGCTCATATTGAAGTTCCTCTTGAATCTTACGTTCTTAATGCTACGGGCAATCAGTACAGTGAAAAATATTTGAACATTTTTGGAATTTCACTTAAATTTTTCGAAAACACAGAGAAAATGTCACAAGAATATGATAAAATAGAATATGAGATGTCGAATAGGCAAAAAAGACTTCGTGTTTTTGACACCGTAGAGCTTCCCATAGCTATGAGCGAAATGGTTTTTTCGGAATATGAGCGTGTGCCGGTCATCCTTACCGAGGAAGAAGCCAAGGCGCAGGCATACCGCAGATTAAGAGATGAATGCACGGCACTTACTTCGGGGTGTGAATTGGTTTCGCGAAAAATTTCCGCAGGACTTTCGGGGAATGCTTATATTATCGACTGTGAGCTTACAGTCATTTGCGACATCGCCGAGGAGCGCCCCATATATACGGACAACTAATATACAGGAGAAATAATATGCCTGAAAAAATAATACTGACAGATTCACCGGAACAGACTGCTATACTGTTCGGTGAGCTGGATGCCAATCTTGAAAAATTGGAGAGAGCCTTCGGGGTCACAATAAGGTCTCGTGACAGTGTAAACACCAGCGGAAGCGCGGTAAGTGTAAACGGTGCCGACCTTGCCGCAGTGGAGCGCGCGGTGGATGCCCTTGGCTATCTTAAACGGATGGCAAAGCTCAATAACGCTCTTACCGAGCAGAATGTGGATTATGTTATTGACATGGTAAGTGACGGAAAGAAAAACGAGCTTTCCGAGCTTGACGACGATGCTATCTGCCTTACCACACGCGGAAAACCCATAAAGGCAAAAACCGTCGGACAGAAGAAATATGTAAATGCCATAAAAAAGAATACTGTTGTTATGGGAGTTGGCCCTGCCGGTACAGGTAAGACGTTTCTTGCCGTGGCAATGGCTGTGACCGCGCTGAAGTCAAAGCAGGTGGAACGCATAATCCTGACCAGACCTGCGGTTGAAGCCGGAGAAAAGCTGGGATTTTTGCCGGGCGACCTTCAGAACAAAATCGACCCGTATCTGCGCCCCCTTTACGATGCGCTTTATGAGATGCTTGGCACGGAAGCGTATCAGCGATATATAGAGCGCGGCGTGATTGAGATAGCCCCCCTTGCATATATGCGCGGACGTACTCTTGACGATTCGTTTATTATATTGGACGAAGCACAGAATACCACTCCGGAACAGATGAAAATGTTCTTAACCCGTCTCGGATTCAACTCCAAAGCGGTCGTTACGGGAGACCTTACGCAGACGGACCTGCCTTTCGGCAAAAAGAGCGGTCTTGCGGAGGCGGTGAAAATACTTGAGGGCATTGACGATATCGCAGTGCACCGCTTCAGTGAGCACGATGTGGTACGCCACAGACTTGTTCAAAAAATAATTTTGGCATATGAAAATTACGATAAATCAAAGCAGAAGTATAAGATGAGAAAGGACAATGAACAATGAGACATTATATTCATTTTACAAACGAGCAGGACAAAGAAAACGTAACAGCGGAGCTTCGCTGTCTTGTAAAGGCGGCGATATACGCATCCCTTGCATACGAGGATTTTCAGTGCAGTGCGGAGGTCTCCGTAACATTTACAGACGATGAGGGCATACACGAGATAAACCGTGAGCACCGTGATACCGACTCTGCAACGGATGTGCTTTCCTTCCCCATGATGAGCGAGGACGGCGAGTATGATATCAATATGGGCAACGAAGCCGTTATACTCGGCGACATCGTAATCTCGCTTGAGCGTGCACGCGCACAGGCGGCGGAATTCGGTCACAGCTATACACGCGAAGTGGCGTTTCTTACCGTACATTCCGTGCTTCATCTTCTCGGATACGACCATGTGACTTCCGAGGAGGATGAAAAGGAAATGTGCCAGAAGCAGGAAGCAATACTCGAATATATGGGGATTACCCGATAAAATTTCGTTATAGACAAACGGCAGTGCTTGTGGTATAATTGTAATATACTTTATTACCGCATAACGAATACACCAAAAGGATATAAGAAAATGACAAAAACAGGCTTTATAGCTATAGTCGGACGCCCAAATGTGGGAAAATCAACTCTTCTTAACGCCATTCTCGGCGAGAAGGTATCCATAGTTTCAAGTAAACCTCAAACTACACGAAACCGAATTACCGGTATACTTACAGAGGGAGACAATCAGTTTGTTTTCCTTGATACTCCCGGTATGCTCTCTCCCAAGAATAAGCTTGGAGATTATATGGTAAAGACCATCAATTCCGCAATCGGTGAGGTTGATGCGGCGATTCTTGTGGTGGATGCCGCAAAGTCGGTGTCCGATATTGAGACCTCACTCCTTAAACGCTTCAACAAGCAGGAGATACCGGTTATACTTGCAATAAATAAGACCGACACTGTCAATGCCACTAAGGTTGCGGAGTGCATTATGGCGTATTCGGCGCTGTGCGATTTTGCGGCGGTGATACCCATGTCAGCCGCAAAAGGCGAGGGCGTGCATATCGTTACCGTGGAAGCAGGAAAGCTGCTTCATGAAAGCGGTTGGTTCTTCCCGGAGGATATGTATACCGATCAGCCGGAGCGAGTGCTTGCGTCGGAGATCATCCGCGAAAAGCTGCTCCGTACCCTTAACGATGAGATCCCCCACGGTACAGCGGTAGTTATCGAAGCCTTTGAAGAGAAGAAGACCATTATTAAAATAAGAGCCGAGATCTACTGCGAGAAGGATTCACACAAGGGAATCATTATAGGTAAGCGTGGCGCGGCACTTAAAAAAGTGGGCACATGGGCGAGAGAGGATATGGAAGCCTTTTTCGGTACTCAGGTGCATCTCGATCTTTGGGTTAAGGTTAAGGAGAATTGGCGCGACAACGCAGGGCTTTTAAACAGCTTCGGCTTTACAGAGGAATAAATGCTGTACACCGTAAAGGGGCTTGTCCTCCGTGAAACGGTGGTCAATGCCAATGCAAGATATATAAACATACTCACAGCCGAGCACGGCCGTATTTCGGTGATGGTGCGCGGTGCTGTGAGACTTCGCGGACGTTTTACGGGATCAACCAAGATTTTCTGTTACAGCGAGTTCGTGCTCTACGAGAGGGACGGCAAATATACTCTCAACGATTCTACGCTCATTGAAAATTATTTTAACCTCTGCGAAGATTTCGATAAAATGACGGTTGGGACATATGTGCTGAATACTGCCGAGTATGTTGCAAGCGAGGAGCAGCCCGAACCGGAGATGCTCCGTCTTGCCCTTAACACTCTGTGGGCACTTACTCACTATAAGGACAAGGATCTGCGGCTTATCAAAGGTGTGTATGAAATGCGCCTTGCCGCCATCTGCGGCTTTGCGCCCAACATAGTAAACTGTCAGGTATGCGGTCACGGTGTTGAGGATGAGGATATGCTTCTTAACGTGATGGCAGGAAGCATGACCTGCAAAAAATGCGCGGACAAGGTTCGAAAGCAAACCTTTATTGAAGATGAGCGGACAGTTGATAAGATGAATACCGCTCAGATAATACTGCCGCTGTCTCCGGCTTCCGTGCTTGCCATGCAGCACGCAATATATGCGGATATGCAAAGGCTGTTTTCCTTTACTCTCGCCCCTGAATGTATACCCGAATTTTCCTCGTCCTGCGAGAAATATCTTGAAAACCACGTGGATCACCGTTTTTCGGTGCTTGATATGCTGGCGTGGTAGCACTGTACCCGAAAGGAATGTTATAATTGAGTAATTACAAAAGAGCGATAAAAACGCTGGAATACGATAAAATACTTTTAATGCTTGCGGAGCGTGCTCCCACCGAGGGCGCACGGGAATTGGCACTTGCCCTGAGACCGGAAAATGATCCTGACCGCATCATTCGTATGCAGAGGGAAACCACCGAGGCAAAGGCAATGCAGAACATCAAGGGAATGCCATCCTTCGGAAGAGTCAAGGATGTGTGCGATGCCGCAGAGCGTGCGGCAAAGGGCGCGGTGCTCAGTCAGAGGGAGCTTCTTGATATTGCCAATGTTCTTCGCACCTCACGCTCGCTTCTTGAATACGGCAGGACAGATCGCAGAGAGAGTGCTTCAATCGACAGCATATTTGAGCGGCTTATTCCAAATAAGAAGCTTGAGGATCGCATATATACCGCTATCGTTTCCGAGGATACCGTTGCCGATGAGGCAAGCCCGGAGCTTTCGGCTATCCGCCGCAAGATGAAGAATACCAACAATCGTATCAAAGATTCACTTCAGAGTTTTGTCAGCGGTGCGTATTCCAAATATCTTCAGGAAAACATCATAACCATGCGTAACGGGCGGTATGTTATCCCCGTTAAGGTTGAGTGCAAAAACGATGTGCGCGGTCTTGTTCACGATACCTCCGCATCGGGTGCGACTCTGTTTATTGAGCCGCTTTCTGTTGTTGAAGCAAACAACGAGCTTCGTGTGCTTCAGGTTAAAGAGGCAAATGAGATCGAGCGCATATTAACGGAGCTTTCAGCATTGTGCGGCGAGATAGAGCAGGCTGTAAAATTAAATTACAGAAACATTACCGAGCTTGCGTTTATATTCGCAAAAAGTGAGCTTTCCTTTAAGCTTGACGGAACTCCTGCACGTATCACGGGCGAGCGCCGTATGAATCTTGTGCGTGCGCGCCATCCCCTGCTTGATCCTGCCAAGGTAGTGCCCATTACGGTGACGCTTGGGGGTGATATGAGCACCGTGGTTATCACGGGTCCCAATACGGGCGGTAAGACCGTTACCATAAAAACTCTCGGTCTGTTTGCCCTTATGGCACAGTCCGGACTTCATATACCGGCTTCCGACACGTCAGAGATATGCATTTTTGACGATATATTCGCCGATATCGGCGACGAGCAGTCTATTGAGCAGTCCCTGTCCACATTCTCGTCCCATATGGTCAATATAGTGGGCATCACCGAAAAGGTGAATGCACGCTCGCTTGTGCTCATTGACGAGCTTGGTGCCGGAACCGACCCTGTGGAGGGTGCGGCACTTGCTATCGCGGTGCTGGAAAAAGTCCGCTCGGTTGGCGCACTGTGTGCGGCAACTACCCATTATGCGGAGCTTAAGGCATTCGCGCTTGAAACTCCCGGATTTGTAAATGCATCCTGCGAGTTTGACGTCAACACCCTTAAACCCACATACCGCCTCATTATAGGAACTCCGGGCAAATCCAACGCTTTTGCCATTTCCTCGAAGCTTGGACTTTCCGATGCTATCGTAAACCGCGCAAAGGAGCTTGTCAGCGAGGAAAACAAGCATTTTGAAGACGTAATAGAGAAGCTTGAGGCAAGCCGTCTTGAAATGGACCGAAACCGTGCCGAGGCTGAACGCCTGCGTCGGGAATTTGAGGCATACAAGGCGGAAAACGAGAAGAAAATCGCCGACCAGCTCGCCACGGCTGAACGAGAGCTTGAAAAAGCTCGCTCACAGGCTGTATCTATCGTGGAAAGCGCGAAAATTTCCAGCGAATACGTGATGGAACAGCTTGAAAAGGTGAAAAAGGAGCGAGAGAGTGCAAATCTTGCCTCTGCGCTTGAAGAATCCAGACGCAACATCAGAAAGCATCTTCGCGAGAGCGACAACAGGATAAATCCCGTTATCGAAAAGGTTGCGGAGGATTATGTACTGCCCCGTCCCCTTAAAAAGGGTGACGATGTCCTGCTTATAAACATAAATAAGAAGGGCGTAGTCCTTGACGATCCGGATAAGGACGGAAACGTTAATGTGCAGGCAGGTATCATTAAAACACGTACCAAGGTGTCAAATCTTATGCTGCTTGACGAGAACAAGGTGACCTTTACCGATGCCCAGAAAAAGCAGATCGCGGCGGACAAGTACCGTGTGACGGTTTCAAGAGATTTCAAAAATGAAATTGACCTTCGCGGTCTGAACGGTGACGATGCTTGGTACATGGTTGACAAATATTTCGACGAGGCACACATTGCAGGTATTCACTCCCTCCGGCTTATTCACGGCAAAGGTACAGGTGCACTTAAAAATGCCCTGTGGCAGTATCTCAAAAGAGACCCACGTGTGATATCCTACCGCTACGGCAAATACGGCGAGGGCGATCTCGGCGTTACGGTAGTGGAAGTAAAGTAACCTTTTGATATGTCACATATAAGTGCTATTTGCAAGCGTTTATTTGCCGCAGGATTGTTACTGATATGCTTTGCATCTGTATTTACGGGATGCGCGAGTGACGGAATAGACCTGCTTGTCTCGGGCGATACCTTCAAGCTTTCTCTTGAAGATGAGTTTGACTACGAAAGCTATCTTGAGGAGCTGAAAGACAGAGCCGATTCGGCTGCCGCGCTTAACACTGAGTCTGTTCCATATGAAAGCGTGCCGGCGGCGGATACACTGTCAGGCTTTGAGACATCTGCCTCCGATGATATCTCTGTACCCGAAAATGTGGTATATTGGGTAAAGACAGGCGAGGTATGGCATACGAGAATTGACTGTTCAAGCCTGTCGCGCTCTAAGGATATAATTTCGGGCAGCGTGGAAGCGGCATTGCAGAACGGCAAAACACGTGCCTGCAAGAGATGCGCAGGCTGATACGTTTTTAAAAGCATATTACCTGCGATGTCTAAATTGTCAACGAAATATAAATTTACAATCAAAAAGCCTTATGACTGTCAAAAACCGATATTAAATAAAAAAAAGACTTTATTTTTCAGAAAAAATTTGATATAATGTAATTGTAAAATGAAATTTATTACTATAAAGGAGAAATTGTCATGTCAGAAAAAATGATTCTCGGCGCTCAGATGTATACCATCCGAAAGTTTGCTTCTAACAACGAGGATTTTGCCCGTTCCATGGAGAAGCTTGCAAAGATCGGCTACAAGTATGTTCAGGTATCCGGTATCGGCAAGGATGTTACTCCCGATGCAATTGCCAAAGCATCCAAGGACACAGGACTTAAGATCGTGCTCACTCATACCGATATGAATAGAGTAATCGAGGAAACCGATGCCGTTATAGAGGAGCATACGCTCTATGGCTGTGACTGTGTTGGAATCGGCGGCGGATGGATGTACAAGCCTTTCAATGCCGAGGCAATAGACGATATGACCGGTAAGCTTGCGGCTGCTATTGAAAAGATAACGGCTGCCGGCAAGACATTTGCATACCATAATCATAAGTTTGAGTATGAGCGCGGAGCCGACGGAAAGCTTTTCCTTGATAAAATTCTTGAAAAATCACCTAAGATGATGCTTACTCTCGACCTTTATTGGGTGCAGGCAGGAGGTGCCGATCCTGCTGTGGATATCGAAAAATATGCGGACAAGATATATACCACACATTTCAAGGATATGCGTATTGTAGAAAATGAGCAGAAGTACGCAGAAGTGCTTGAAGGCAACATGAACTACGACAGAATTATTGAGGCGTGCCTGAAGTGCGGCGTTAAGCGTCACATGGTAGAACAGGATGATGTTCTTCCCGGTCAGGATCCTTTTGACTGTCTCGAAACCAGCTATAAGAATGTTATGGCACGTTACGGACAGTATTTCGAACAGTAATTTTAAAATAATAATCAGGAGGAAAAGAAAATGGCAAAGTTTGTGCTCAGCGCATTTGCTGATGAATATTCAAGTGTGTTTGACAAGCAGCTTGAAGGTCTTAAGAAGCACGGCATAGGCTATATGGAGATTCGCGGTGTTGACGGAAAGAATATTTCTGCACTTACCGAGAAAGAAATGTACGCTGTAAAGGCTAAGCTTGATGCTGCCGGCATTAAAGTGTCCTCTATCGGTTCACCTATCGGTAAGATCAAGATCGGCGACGATTTTGAGGCTCATCTCAAAACCTTCAAGAACTGCCTTAAGGCAGCAAATATTCTCGATACTGACAGGATGAGAATTTTCAGCTTTTACATGGCTGACGGTCAGAGCCGCGAGGAAGCACGTCCTCAGGTTATGGCACAGCTTAAGGTTATGCTGGAGCTTGCTAAAGAGGCAGGCGTTATGCTCTGCCACGAAAACGAGAAGGGCATCTACGGCGAATCTGCCGCTTGCTGCCTTGATATTCACAAAGAATTTGACGGCGAGATCAAGCTGATATTTGACCCTGCAAACTTCGTGATGGACTACCATGAATCCTATCCCGAAGCATACGGGATGCTTGGCGATAAGATTTATTATATGCATATCAAGGATGCAAACGAGGAGCGCTGCATATGCCCCGCAGGAATGGGTATTGGCGGTATTCCGCAGATTCTTGCGGATCTTGACAAAAAGCGCGACGGTGAGATCATACTTACCCTTGAGCCTCATCTCATGGTGTTTGAGGGCTTCAATGATCTTGAAGCAGGCGAAAAGACTAAGATGCCCAATACATACGCTACAAGCGAGGAGTCTTTCGCTGCTGCGGTAAATGCACTTAAGGGCATTATCGCCGATATACAGAAATAAATAATAGCCATCTGTGCTGCCACATTCATGTGACGGCACTTTTGGCATTGAGTGCGAGTTGTAAAAAACGATTAAATTAACATTTCTTTTGGGAGGATCAAACCTATGTCAAAACTGAAAATGCTTGCCATTGACCTTGGTGCGTCCAGCGGACGCGGTATTGTGGGAAGCTTCGACGGAGAGAAGATATCGCTTGAGGTGAATCACCGTTTCCCCAGCGAACCTGTGACGGTTGCCGGCACATTCACTTGGGATGTCCTGCGCATTTTTCATGAGATAAAAAATTCTATCAGAAAGTGTGCGCTCTCTGAGAATAAGGATATAAAATCCATCGGTATTGACACATGGGGCGTGGACTTCGGCTTTATCGACAAAAAGGGTAAGCTGATGGCAAATCCCGTACACTACCGTGACAGCCGTACAGACGGCATTATTGACTACTGCGACAAATTTATCAAGAAGGAAGAGCTTTACGGCATTACAGGCTTGCAATTTCTTGATTTCAACACAATATATCAGCTTGCCGCTTCTATGCGCGATGAGCCGGTATATGTGAATAACGCAGACAAAATGCTGTTTATCCCCGACCTGCTTAACTACTTCTTAACAGGCGAAAAGCTTGCTGAATATACAATAGCCTCAACAGGTGCAATACTTGATGCTAAAGGGCGTTGTATATCCAAAGAGCTTCTTTCAAGGTTCGGTATTCCCGAAAGCCTTTTTGCACCCATTGTACAGCCGGGCAACAGAATCGGCAAAATCCTTCCGGAGATACTTGAGGATGTGGGCGACATTACAGCCGATGTTGTAAATGTTGCGGCACACGATACCGCAAGCGCAGTGCTTGCTGTTCCGGCAAAGAGTGATGATTTTATCTTCCTAAGCTCCGGCACATGGTCTATTATGGGCTCAGAGGTTAAAGAACCCATAATATCAGATGCTTCGTTCAAGTACAATTTCACAAACGAAGGCGGCATCGAGAACACTATCCGATTCAGTAAGAACATCACCGGTCTGTGGCTCAAGGAAGAATCCAAGCGTCAGTGGGCACGTGAGGGTAAGGATTATACTCACGATCAGCTTTCCGATATGGCGCTTGCTTCAAAGCCCTTCCAGAGCCTTATCGATCCCGATGACGCGCTGTTTGCAACTCCCGGCAATCTCCCCCGCAGAATTGCGGAATACTGCAAGAACACAAATCAGCACATTCCCGAAAACGAGGGCGAGATCATGCGCTGCATCTTCGAGTCTCTCGCGCTTCGCTACAAGTACACCGCAAACTGTATCGATGAACTCAAGGGCAGCAAGACTCCCTTCGTGAACATCGTCGGCGGCGGTACAAGAGAGACACTTCTCAACCAGTTTGCCGCAGATGCTTGCGGACGTCCCGTAATCACCGGTCCCGTTGAGGCTACCGCTATGGGTAACCTTGCGGCCCAGGCTATCGCGGCAGGCGAGATCAAGGACGTTAAGGAAGCACGCGAGGTTATCGCAAACTCCACCGAGCTCGGTCAGTACGAGCCGAAGAACACCGCGGATTGGGATGCGGCATACGAGCGTTTCTTAAAGCTTATTGAAAAATAACATAATAGATAGTGTAAGTTAAGCTATGAAAAACGTCACCTGTCCACATACTTTACAGCTTTATATAACTGGTGGGTGATACGCCGAAGTGTGCTTTGAAGCAGCGGGTAAAATAGTTTGCGTCGGGAAAGCCGCACTCTGTGGCGATGCTGCTGATGCTTGATTTGCCGGTTCTTAATTTATCACGAGCAACTTCTAAACGATATATTTTTAAATAAGTCATAGGCGGCAGCCCAGTGGACTGCTTGAATTTCCGGCAAAAATGCGCCGGTGTATAGCCGAACCTTTTACATAACATTGTTACGCTTATATCCTCAGCAAAATTTTCTTCAAAATAATCAATAACCTTTTGAGGAAAATTATTGATCGGATGGGTATTGAGCTTCAAAAGCTCGTTTTCAAAAAGTATGCCGAGTAATTTGTAGATTTCCGCAGTCGCCTCCAAAGAATCCGGCTTACCTGAATCGCATATCCTGTCCATACACGAAATCGCGGCGGGATTTGAGGTAACACTGTTGAATACTGCTCTTCCGTCAAATATAGCAGGCAGAATATTCTTGCAAACCTCCGTGCTGTTATAAAAAGAGCGCACATCAAACATAAGCACATCGTATTCTACCTCGGTATTGGAAGAGTGACCGATATGCAATGCTTTAGGCGGTATGATTATTATTTCCCCCGCAGCTGCTTCAACCGTGTTGTTTCCAAGCTCCACACCAATAGTCCCTCGTTTTACCCGCAAAAATTCCATACTGTCGTGCCAGTGAAGTCGGAAGCAGCAGCGGTTGGAGGGGATATTAAAGCGAAGCACCTTGGTAGCAGATCCGCTGTATTCAACAGCTGGCGTTTCCAGAAGTTCTTTTTTCATCATTTTTCTCCCAAATATCAAAATTGTGCTAAAAAACGGTAGTTTTATACTATGAAAATGATTATTTCTATGGTATCATAAACTTGACTGATTGTCAATATGAATAATTGAACTATGCAAGTTTTTGTTATGTAAGTGTAAGAAATGGGAGAGTAAAATTTGACTTAACCAAAAAGCATTGATGCGAACGTAAACGATTCTGCATCCTATGATTTTGCGTGTACCGACGAGGCAATCGCAATTCTCTCTGCGGAGTGGATAAGGATGGAAAGGCAATGGCGGTTGTTACGCACTACTCAAACAATGACGAAACCCCGGCTGTGGATATAACAGTAGATTTTGGCAGAGAGGGTACATACGAAATCTACTGGGTAGATAAGGACCACGACGGCGAGCTTGTGGCCACTACCTCAGAGCTTACATTCAATATGCCGGTGCATAGCTTTATATTAATTAAAAGAAATTTATTTAAAGTGAGGACAAGATTATGTTACTTGATATCAATTCCATGACGATTGAGCAAAAGCTCGGAATGGTGTTCTGCGCAAGGCGGTTCGTTGACAGAGATCAGGACAGTATTGAGTTTACCATAGAGCTTATAAAGAAGCGTGCACTCGGATGCGTGCAGTTTCCGCCCGAAAGACAGGACTTTATAGACCGTGTGCTTGCCGAGGCGGACTATCCCATACTTGTTTTCTGCGATACCGAGCAAGGTTATCCGGCGTCAAAGCTTCCGCAAGTACCGGCTCTGTCCCTTGCGGCGTGCAGTGAGTCGAAGTATTACGGTGCATTCGCAAGGTGTATGGCTGACGATGCTAGAAAGGCGGGCTTCAACGGCACATGGGGTCCTGTTATCGACGTTCTCCAAGGCGACGGTCCTATTATCGTTTCGAGAGTGTTTTCTGACGATCCTCTAAAGGTTGCCGAGTGTTCGGCTTTGATTTCCGAGGAGTGCAAAAAGAGCGGATATCTCAGCACAGGAAAGCATTATCCCGGCAGCGGCGGAGAACGGTTTGACACGCATATGACCGAGGGAGCCTGTGAGATGTCACGTGAGGAGATTGAGGAGAGATATATAGCTCCTTATGTGTACCTTATGGAACGTGATCTGCTTCCTTGCATAATGACATCACATATCGTATATCCCGCGATAGATCCCGAGTATCCTGCATCTCTGTCGAAGAAATGTATTGATATTCTCAGAAATAAAGGCTTCGATGGCATAAGCTTCACCGATTCCTTTGCAATGATGGGCGTTCTTCAGAAATTCGGCGAGGAAAACATCTACGGAATGGCTGTTGCCGCGGGAAATGACATCATACTGCCCAATTACCGCACGCCCACAAGAGAAGTTTTCGCGATGATCAAAAAGAATTTCGAGGACGGCGCATTTTCCATGGAGCGGCTTGACGAAGCTGTCAGACGTGTGCTTACGGCGATGGAGTTTGCCGAGAAGAACAAGGTCAACGCGAATCCCGCCACCGAGGAAGACAAGGCTTTGCTTTACGATATCGCAAGGGATTGCATCACGGCTGTTTGTGACGACGGAGTGAGTGCAAAGCTTACAGGCAACGACAGCGACAGACTTTTCGTTATCGTAACCGAGAACAACTACGTTGAGGAAGAACCGAATCCGGAGATATCCTTCGCAAGATGGTATGATCCCACAAAAATCGCCGAGAAGATACACGAGGAGTTCCCGAGCTCGGGTATTGCTTTTTTACCCGAATTCCCGGGATACAGAGACAACGACCGTGTGCTTACCGAGGCGACAGGGTATAAGGAGGTCGTCTTTATAACATTCTGCACCGCCGCAGCTTATCTCGGAACAGACGGTCTCACACGCCGTGTGGAGTCGGTCATCAATTGTCTCATAAATTCGAAAAAGGTGTCGGCTGTGGTGCATTTCGGAAATCCGTATGCACTCACGCCTCTTGACCACGTTTCGAGAAAGATTTTCGGATATAACATAACCGAATCCCAGCTTCATGCCATCGATGTTCTTGCCGGCAAGCTTGAAGCAAAGGGCAAGCTTCCGTTTGATATAGATTTTAACTAAAAAAGGAATTGTATATGAGTACACAAAAAGCATATGAGCTTGCAAAAGAACTGTACGCTTCCATCGGCGTTGATACAGACAAGGCGATTGCAAGACTTAAAGAAATTCCCGTTTCCATGCATTGCTGGCAGGGGGATGATGTACGCGGCTTTGAGAATCCCGACGGAGATCTGACCGGCGGCATCCAGACTACAGGTAACTATCCCGGAAGAGCAACGACCATTGATGAGCTTCGCGCGGATTATTCGAAGGCAACATCACTGATTCCCGGTAAAAAGCGCATAAATCTTCACGCGATCTATCTTGATTCCAACGGTGAGAAGGTTGATCGCGATAAGATAGAGCCGAAGCATTTTACCTCTTGGGTTCAGTGGGCAAAGGAGCAGAAAATAGGTATGGATTTCAACTCCAGCTGTTTCTCTCATCCCCTCAGTGCCGACGGATTTACACTTTCCCACCATGATGATGCGATACGCGCATTCTGGGTAGAGCATTCCATTCGCTCCCGTGAGATCGCAGAATATATCGGTAAAGAAATGGGTGAGCCTGCGGTTACAAACCATTGGATTCCCGACGGCTTCAAGGATATTCCCGTTGACCGTTACGGTTACCGTGAGCGTCTTATTGATTCCTACGACAAGATTTTCAAGAATCAGAAGCGCGAATACAATCTCAATGCGGTTGAGTCCAAGGTGTTCGGCATAGGCGCGGAATCCTGCACTATTACTTCTCTTGAAATGTGCATGGGATATGCCATTAAGAATAACCTTCTGCTTACACTTGATACAGGTCATTTCCATCCTACAGAGGTTGTTTCCGATAAGATTTCATCCGCTCTGCTGTTCCTTGACGACATTCTTCTTCACGTGTCTCGCCCTGTTCGTTGGGACTCTGATCATGTTGTAATCTTTGACGATGAGCTGAAAGCAATCGCGCAGGAGATCACACGCCGTAATTTTGACCGCCGTGTACATATCGGTCTCGATTTCTTTGATGCGTCCATCAACCGCATCGCGGCATGGGTCATCGGTACGAGAAATATGCAGAAGGCACTTATGTACGCACTGCTTGAGCCGTCTGAGAAGCTCATACAGCTTGAGCTTGAGGGCGATTATACCTCTCGCCTGGCGCTTCTTGAGGAGCTTAAATCCTATCCGTTTGCGGCTGTATGGGATTACTACTGCGAATCCGAGGGCGTGCCCGTGCGTGACGGGTGGCTTCGCGAGGTTAAGCAGTACGAAAAAGACGTGCTGGCTAAGAGATAAGATAAAAGTATTGAAAATGACGGCGCACAAGTCCGAGAAACGGACTTGTGCGCTCCTGTTTTTTTGCCTTGGTGCGTTTTACATGTTTTTTCTTTACACATAGTGCTCATAAAACGCATACGATTGCGGTTTTACTTGACAATTTTCCCTCGTTGTGATACAATGATGGTATCATAGCTTGATTGTTTGAAAGGAAGCCGTATATGAAGAAAAATTCGGATATTCCGCGCGTGTGTGAATTCTGCCGTTATGCAAGCGAGATAAAAGCAACCGGAGATATGCTGTGCTCTTACCGTGGGGCGGTTGACAAGGAGTATGTGTGCCGTAAGTTCGTTTATGACCCCCTTAAACGTGTTCCGCGCCCTCTTCCGGAGATTATTTCTCTTGAGGAGATATGATCTCACAAAAACACTGTTGCCGATGCGTGCAATGACATCGGCTGAAATAAAAATATACTCCCCGATTTTGATATGCACCCCAAAAGTTAGACACTTTTGGAGGTGCATATTTTTATGGACAAAAAG
>JAEIGA010002388.1_pt1 | contig 29969 bp, 26 predicted proteins | sample 9270691 | NCBI WGS metagenome assembly JAEIGA01 (sample SAMN17057246, study PRJNA624740) | gut metagenome | biome: biome; isolation source: fecal sample | host: Bos grunniens | place: China: Xizang | collected 2019
CTGAGTCAAGTAGTTAGTACCGAAGCAGAAGAAGTCTGACTCTGCAGCGATCTCATCAGCAGTCAAACATGCTCTGGGGATCTCTATCATAGTACCTACTTCGTACTCAAGTGCTACACCTGCAGCAGCGATTTCTGCATCTGCAGTATCTACTACAACCTTCTTAACAACCTTCAACTCTTTTACTTCACAGGTCAAAGGAATCATGATTTCAGGTTTTACCTTCCAATCAGCGTGCTTCTTCTGTACATTGATTGCTGCGCGGATAACAGCCTTGGTCTGCATCTTAGCAATTTCAGGATAAGTAACTGCCAAACGCAAGCCTCTGTGACCCATCATAGGGTTGAATTCGTGCAATCCGGTAATGATATTCTTGATAGCTTCTACGCTCTTGCCCTGAGCAGCTGCCAACTTCTCGATATCAGCCTCCTCAGTGGGAACAAACTCGTGGAGAGGCGGATCCAAGAAACGGATGGTAACAGGATTGCCTTCCAAAGCTTCGTACAACTCTTCGAAGTCGTTCTGCTGATAAGGCAGAATCTTCTCCAGTGCTGCTTCTCTCTCTTCTACAGTATCGGAACAAATCATCTCGCGGAATGCTGCGATTCTGTCTGCCTCAAAGAACATATGCTCTGTACGGCAAAGACCAATACCCTCTGCGCCAAGCTCGCGAGCCTTCTTTGCATCTGCGGGAGTATCTGCATTGGTACGAACCTTCAAAGTTCTGAACTTGTCAGCCCATGCCATAATTCTTCCAAACTCACCTGCGATGGTAGCATCAACAGTTGCAATCTGTCCGTCATAGATATTACCGGTGGAACCATCGATGGAAATATAATCTCCCTCGTTGAATACCTTACCTGCAAGAGTAAATTTCTTGTTTGCTTCGTCCATGATGATTTCGCCACATCCGGATACACAGCAGGTACCCATACCACGTGCAACTACTGCCGCATGGGAGGTCATACCACCACGAACAGTCAAGATACCCTGAGCAGCCTTCATACCGGAGATATCTTCAGGAGAGGTCTCCAGACGAACCAAAACTACCTTCTCACCTTTTTCAGCCCATGCCACGGCGTCGTCAGCGGTAAATACCACCTTACCACATGCAGCACCGGGAGAAGCGCCAAGGCCCTTGCCCATAGGAGTAGAAGCCTTCAATACCTTTGCATCAAACTGAGGATGAAGCAAAGTGTCAAGGTTACGAGGATCGATCATTGCTACTGCTTCTTCCTCGGTTCTCATACCTTCATCTACCAAATCACAAGCAATCTTAAGCGCTGCCTGTGCGGTTCTCTTACCATTTCTAGTCTGCAGCATGTAAAGTTTCTCGTTTTCTACGGTAAACTCCATATCCTGCATATCTCTGTAGTGGTTCTCAAGTCTTGCACAAATCTCTGTGAACTTTGCATATGCTGCAGGGAACTTCTCAGCCATCTGTGCGATAGGCATAGGAGTACGAACACCTGCAACCACGTCCTCGCCCTGTGCATTGGTCAGGAACTCACCCATCATCTTCTTCTCGCCGGTAGCGGGATCACGGGTAAATGCAACACCGGTACCACAGTTATCACCCATGTTACCGAATGCCATGGACTGTACGTTTACAGCGGTACCCCAAGAATAAGGGATATCGTTGTCACGACGATACACATTTGCACGAGGGTTATCCCAAGAACGGAATACCGCCTGGATAGCACCCATCAACTGAACCTTGGGATCGGTAGGGAAATCCTCGCCGATTTTAGCCTTGTATTCAGCCTTAAACTGTGCAGCCAATTCCTTCAAATCATCTGCGGTCAACTCAACGTCCTGAGTCACACCCTTCTTTTCCTTCATTTCGTCGATAAGTTCTTCGAAATATTTCTTACCAACTTCCATAACTACGTCAGAATACATCTGAATAAATCTTCTGTAGCAGTCCCAAGCCCAACGAGGGTTGCCGGACTTCGCAGCCATGGTATTTACAACTTCCTCATTCAAACCAAGGTTCAAAATGGTATCCATCATACCGGGCATAGATGCTCTCGCACCGGAACGAACGGAAACCAACAAAGGATTCTCCACATCGCCGAACTTCTTACCGGTGATTTCCTCCATCTTTACTACATACTCATTGATCTGCGCCTGAATCTCATCATTAATCTTGCGGCCGTCCTCATAATACTGGGTACATGCCTCAGTTGTGATGGTGAATCCCTGAGGAACCACATCAGCGCCGATAATCTTGGTCATTTCTGCTAAGTTTGCACCCTTACCACCAAGGAGGTTACGCATGGTTGCATCGCCTTCGCTAAACAAATAAACCCATTTTTTACTCATCTTTTTTCTTCCTTTCATATACTTAATTTCAATTATTAACAACTCAAAAACAATCCGACTTCCCTTTTTGCAAAAGTCGAACTGCTTTAACACCCGTATATTCTACCAACTAAATTAAAAAAAGGCAAGGATAAATTGACTTTTTTTTATCAATAGTATATGTTTTTGTACAAAATATTCGTTTTGTGCTAATTTATGGCCGTTTTTCGCATTATTCGTCTCCCTCTTAATGCCCCTTGCCAAAAATTGTTTTTTATGTATAATGAAATAGGTGTTTCATTCACATATTAAATAAGTAAAATGAGGTTATGAAATGATTAGTGCAAACAATGTCACATTACGTATCGGCAAAAAAGCATTGTTCGAGGATGTAAACATTAAATTTACAGAGGGCAACTGCTATGGTCTCATCGGTGCCAACGGCGCAGGCAAATCCACTTTCTTGAAGATTCTTTCAGGTGCATTGGAAACCACCAAGGGCGATATTGCCATCACCCCCGGCCAGCGTCTCTCCGTATTGGAGCAGGACCATTTCAAATATGACGATTTCATCGTTATGGACACCGTCATCATGGGTAACGAGCGTCTCTATCAGATTATGAAAGAAAAGGATGCCATCTATGCCAAGGAAGACTTCAGCGATGAGGATGGTATCCGCGCCAGCGAATTGGAAGCGGAATTTGCAGAGTTGGACGGTTGGGAAGCAGAATCCAATGCGGCTATGCTTTTGAACGGTTTGGGCATCGGCACCGAGTACCACTACTCTCTTATGAAGGATATGGACGGCAATATCAAAGTGAAGGTACTGCTTGCAAAAGCATTGTTCGGCAATCCCGACATTCTGCTTTTGGACGAGCCTACCAACCACTTGGATTTGGATGCTATTGCCTGGTTAGAGGAGTTTTTGATTGATTTTGAAAATACTGTTATCGTGGTATCCCACGACCGTTATTTCTTAAATAAGGTTTGTACCCATACCGCAGACATCGACTACGGCAAGATTCAGCTCTATGCCGGCAACTACGATTTCTGGTATGAGTCCAGCCAGTTGCTGATCAAGCAGATGAAGGAAGCCAACAAGAAGAAGGAAGAAAAGATCAAGGAACTGCAGGAGTTCATCTCCCGCTTCTCCGCAAATGCTTCCAAGTCCAAGCAAGCAACAAGCCGTAAGCGTGCTTTGGAAAAAATCGAGTTGGACGAAATTAAGCCTTCCAGCAGAAAATATCCTTATATTGATTTTCGTCCTGATCGCGAAATCGGAAACGAGGTTCTCACAGTAGAACATCTTTCCAAAACTATCAATGGCGAGAAAGTATTAGACGACATCTCCTTTATCATCGGCCGCGAGGATAAGGTTGCTTTCGTAGGTAGCCACGAATTAGCGAAAACCACGTTGTTCCAGATTCTCATGGGCGAGATGGAACCCGATGAAGGAACCTACAAATGGGGTGTTACCACTTCACAGGCGTATTTCCCCAAGGACAATACCGCCGAATTTAACAACGACTACACCATCACCGATTGGCTCACCGGCTACTCTCCCATCAAGGATGCTACTTATGTACGAGGTTTCCTGGGACGTATGCTTTTCCCGGGCGAAGACGGCGTAAAGAAAGTAAAAGTACTCTCCGGTGGTGAAAAAGTTCGCTGTCTGTTGTCCAAGATGATGATCAGCGGTGCCAACTGTTTGATTTTGGACGAGCCTACCAACCACTTGGATATGGAGTCCATCACCGCACTGAACAATGGTTTGATCAAATTCCCCGGCGTGGCATTATTCTCCTGCCATGACCACCAGTTTGTACAAACCACTGCCAACCGCATCATGGAACTTCTTCCCGGTGGAGGCTTGATTGACAAGATTACCACTTACGACGAATACCTGGCAAGCGATGAGATGGCAAGAAAGCGTACTGTGTATACCGCTCGTAAGGAAGAGGAAGAGATTTAGAATATCTCCTCGTCAAGGAATTGAATTTTGTTCAAATTTACAGCCTCGCAGATTAGCGAGGCTGTTGTTATTTCCACTGGATTTTATTTTTATCTCGTTATATTGTTCTTGATTTTCGAACATACGTTTGTTATAATATTCTTAGGTGCTACCATAACGGTAGGCGGTTAGTCTTCTACGGAGGACTGTGACCTCCGATTACATAGAAATTCCCGATTCTTTCGGTGAAAATCTTACGAAAGGAGGGATGCTAATGTTGACTATTGAAAGTCTGATTACAGTTATAAGCTTATGCTTATCTGTTTTCGGGCTCGGATATACCATCGGAAGCAGTAAAGCACAAAAATAGCCGCCCACGTCTGGTAAACTAAGCGGCATTTTTGTCAAACTATTTTATTTAGGCTAACCGTCTATCGGTAGCACCTTTTCATCTATAGAATAACATCCTGTAGGATTGGTGTCAAATGATTTTTTTAATTCAAAAAGGGCAAACCCGCAGGTTTATCCTTGTACTATCAAATATCTGCCATCGCCGATATCGAACACCTCTGACGCTTCCAAAATCTCATCCTCATCGGCGCCTTCCATGTCGATACCTTCTTCTTCAAAAAACTCAATCACTTCCTCCAGCGAGTCCACTACCACTGCCATACAATCCTCTAAAAATTCTGCTGCCTCGTCTAATGTTTCGGCAACATTTTCAGGAAATAGTTGCAATTGATTCTCCAAGAAACACTCCAATACTTCATCATCAAACTCATGCATAATGACTGCCTCCTTTGAACTAAGTATGTATCTTACACCCAAATCATAATATGCACTATATGCTCTGTCAAGTAGTATTGCATAGAAGGAATTATTTGGCTGATTTATCCAATGTAATTGAGGACCTCTAATGGATGACCGACGATAACATCCGCACCATGTTCTTCTAACTCATCGCGCTTGCGGAATCCCCATAGGGCACCGATGGTAAATGACCCCAGCGCTTTGCCGGTCAGCATATCGGTACCGGTGTCTCCTAAGTATAAGGTGTCCTGGGGCGCAATTCCAAACTTTTCTAAGATACGTATGCCACCTTCGGGATTTGGTTTGATTGCCACACCTTCCATCTGACCTTGAATAATATCAAAGCAATCCTTACCGAACAAATCCTCTACCACACGAATGGTTTCTGCATGGGGCTTATTGGAAAGCACCGCCAGTTTCAAGCCTCGTGCTCTCAATGCCGCTAACAATTCCACAATGCCCTCATAGGGTTTTACCTGATACATGCAGTTGTCCTTGAAAATCTCCCGATAGGCCTGATAAGCCGCTTCGAAATGCACTAGTTCCGCATCTCCTCCTGCAAGCAGGGCTCTCTTAATCAGATTTGCCGCGCCATCGCCGATGAAGTAATAATACTGTTCCACTTCAAAAGGGCCAAATCCAACCGTAGCAAGGGCCTGGTCTGCGCAATATTTAATGCTATGTATGGAATCGGAAAGAGTTCCGTCCAGGTCAAAAATCATTGTTTTCTTCATAGTTAAACCCACTCTTTTATCTCTTGATAAAGTCTTCCCACAGGAAGTCCTACTACATTATTGTAATCCCCGTTGATGCCTGCAATGTAACGGGCACAGAAGCCTTGGATACCGTATGCCCCTGCTTTGTCCATGCAATCAAGCGTGGCTACATATTCTGAAATTTCCTCTTCGCTCATGGCAAAGAAGGTCACATCCGTCTTCTCATGGAAGGTCTTCACGCCTGCTGCCGTGATTACACTCACCCCGGTATACACCGCATGAGTTTTACCTGCCAGCATACGAAGCATCACCTTAGCGTCCTCCACATCCTTGGGCTTTCCTAGGATGCTATCTCCTATAGCCACTACTGTGTCTGCGCCGATCACCATGTATGAATCCCTTACACTGCTCTCTGACGTTACCGGTTTACTGTATTTCTCAGTTTCCTTACATGCAACATCAGACACCAATTCCTCATACACTGCCTGTGCTTTTTGTAAAGACAACTCCTCTACCACTTCTGACGGGCGGGTAGTTGTCACCACTTCCTCCACGTTACTGACTTTAATTTCAAATTCTAATCCAATCTGCGAAAGTAGTTCCCGTCTTCTGGGAGACGCAGATGCCAAAATGATTTTCATGCCTATTTCCCCAACAAATAATCAATAAACTGCTGTGCCGTTCTACCGGTTCTGCCGCCATGGCTCAGTTCCCACTTGTTTGCCTCTAAAAGCAGTTCTTCCTGGCCCATGTCAATGCCGTTTCTCTGCGCCAACGCAACCACAATCTGGTCAAACTCTTTTTTAGTAGGAGCACCAAAATAAATAGACACACCAAATCTTGCTACCAGAGACAACTTCTCCTGCACAGTATCTCCTGTGTGCATATCTTCACGGATTTCTTCCTTATCGCTGAAGTTCTCTCTGATAAGATGGCGACGATTAGACGTAGCATAAATCAGCACATTGTTTGGTTTCTTCTCCAAACCACCCTCAATGACCGCCTTCAGATATTTATACTCAATTTCAAATTCTTCGAAACTCAAATCATCCATGTAAATGATGAATTTGTAATTACGATTCTTAATCTGACTGATCACATCATTCAAATCCTTAAACTGGTGCTTATAGATTTCAATGATACGCAAGCCCTGGTCATAGTATTGGTTGGCAATTGCCTTGATACAGGAAGATTTTCCCGTGCCTGCATCTCCATAAAGCAGGCAGTTGTTTGCCTTCTTGCCCTTCACAAAAGCATCTGTATTGTCGGTCAGTTTCTTTTTCGGAATCTCATACCCCACCAAATCATCTAATTTCACATGAGCAATGTTCAGAATCGGTTTGATATGTACACCATTTTCATCCCGTTCCACACGGAAAGATTTATGCAACCCCAGTTTCCCCACACCATACTCTTTGTAGAATTGCGTTAGGGTATCCTTCATCTCCTGTGGCGTATGATCCTGGCAGAACTTTTCTGCCAGTTCACAAATACGGGTGCAAATTCTGGTGTTGTACACTTTGCTCTCCGCAAAACTGCTCTGATAGTTTTCAATCAAAGCATACTCTGCTATCCCCAATTCCTCACACATGGGCGCAAAATCATAATCATAGAATTCCTTGAAAATCTCAATGTCATGTAACACTGCAGTATTGATGGTGCCATCTATGGCGCCTCGGATTTCGCAGCCAAGGCTATAACTATTCTCGTTATTTACCAACAGATTCGCCAGATAGCAATGCCACAGATTTCCGTGAAACCCATATACACCTGCCAAATCAATGAGACGGTGAATGCAATCATACATCAGTTCACGCGTGCCTTCTGCCGCAAGATCATCGTCCTCCTCATCCCAGCCGCGATTCACAGCATTTCTATACATTTGACTTTCCCGATCATAATCCATCAACCGACACATATCGTGCAACAGCTGTCCGTCTTCAAACTTTCTGTATACGATTAATTCTTGTTCTCTCATTTGCTTTTCCTCTGACGCTTTTGGATTCGCGTTCTTAGCCGTTCTTTCCTTTTGTCCTGTACTTCTAACTCTGTAGTGTCTGAAGCAGTTCCGCCACGGTCTTATGCAGAATAGGATGCCTAAAATTAGGCGCGATCTCTGCCATAGGCTTCAGCACAAACTCCCGATTTGCCATATCCACATGGGGGATGATTAATCGGTCACTTTCATATACCAATTTATCATAAAAAACAATATCCAAATCTAAAGTTCTGGGACCCCAGCGAAGCTCCCTCTTCCGGTCCGCTGCCGCCTCTATGATATGTAGTTCATCTAACAACTGTTCCGGGGCTAAGACTGTCTTAATCTTGATGGCACCGTTTACAAAATCATCCTGTTCCACTCCCCCATAGGGTTTTGTGGTAGTCAGGGTGGAAACTTTTTCCACTCGCATCAAAGGGTGTTTATCTAATTCACTAACTGCATTCCTGATATAAGCCTCTTTGTCCCCCATATTGGACCCTACAGACAAATATACTTCATGCCACTGTCTATGCACTTTCACAGACACACAGCCAAAGGGCAATCCGATGGGTGCATGAGGTTTGCGGATTTCTAAGTCCACCCCCGTCACCATGGGATAGTTACATAGCAATTCACCACTCAGTTTCTCACATACAGATTCCAACAATTGAAAAGTATTTTCCTGCATCCAGGCGGTGATAAAATGACACACTTCTCCATAGTTGACAGTTTTACTTAAATCATCTGCTTGCCCCGCCTTGCTCACATCCACATACAGGGTGGCATTCACATAGAAGTTCTGCCCGTTTTCCGTCTCCTCCGGAAACACACCATGATGTGCAAACACTTCCAATTCCTCTATTCTGATTTCATCCAATGGCAATGTAGAATACATGCTTATTCTCCCCGTCTCAAAATCGCCTCCGCCATACGGATGGCTCTGACGTTTTCTTTGATATCGTGAACTCTCACAAACATACACCCCTTCATCACCGCCAGTACGGTGGTGGCCAAGGTACCTTCTAATCTCTCTTCCACAGGCAAATCAAGTGCTTGTCCAATCACAGATTTTCGACTGCAACCCAAAAGTAGCGGATACCCTAACACGTGCAGTTCCTGCAGACGGTCCAATACTTCTATATTCTGTTCATAATTCTTTGCAAATCCAATGCCGGGATCTAAAATAATCCTATCTTCCCCAATGCCTGCGCTCTCCGCCAAATGCACCGTGTGTGCTAAATCTGCCGCCACATCCTGCATGAAGTTTTCATATATAGCACTCATACGATTGTGCATCAGACAACAGGCTACGTTTTCCCCGGCAATCACTTGTGCCATCCGGGGATCATACTGTAGACCCCAGATATCGTTAATCATATCTGCTCCTGCCAGGATTCCCTGCTTCGCCACTTGGGGCTCATAGGTATCCAGCGATAGCGGAATGTCAAAGCGCTGCTTGATAGCTTCCAATATAGGACAAACTCTATCTAATTCCTCTGCCACCGGAATCTGCTCATATCCCGGACGTGTGGACTGTCCTCCCACATCGATTAAGTCTACGCCTTCAGAAATCATTTCTTCCACGCGATATAGGGCGGCATCTTTTCCAATCCACTTTCCACCATCAGAAAAAGAATCCGGCGTGACATTCAGGATGCCACAGACATAAGTATGTCCTGTTGTGGAAAATTCTTTATTTCCAATTTTCACAGTCGCATCCTCCTTCCGAATTCTATCTAAGATCATATCCAAATCATATGAATTCCTTTATACTCAGTACTTTAAACTTTGATTCTTTTTGGCATCATCCCAGTTGCACTTATCTTTGGCTGCGCATGCATAGCAAGCTCTGCTGGCTTTGTCGGCCCGGTACAGAAGTTCTGCCATGGTTTTGCTTTCAGCACAATATGCTTCTGCTGATGGGAAGCAATCCTGTCCGGATGCTTTCTTCTCCCCCCGGTGTCCTTTAATAGCCTCTACTATCCTTTGGATCTCCTCTGCGGTAAATCCACATTCTTCTAAAATAAAAGGGGCAATCTGTGCGCTTGCCACCTCATGAGGAATTCCTTTTTTATATTGCAGGTGACGACCAATATCATGCAGTAACGCTGCTCCATAATACAAGGGCAATTCCACCTGATAATTCTCTTCTGCCATCATAATCCGTCCGATTCTGGCCACATTCAGCAGATGTTCTAAATCATGCTTGCAAAAGATTCTGTCCTGTTCTGCAACTCGATTGGCTTCCATGTGCTCCACAAACAACGGGTGATGGATAATCCTGTCTATTCGTTCCATATATTTTCCTACATATTCAACATCTGAAAGAATCGATTCTGCAACTCGTCATTTCCTTCAAACATACCTCGGGTAGCGATACTTACCGTCTTACTGCCGGGCTTCTTAATGCCGCGCATGGTCATACACAAATGTTCTGCTTCCACAACAACCATCACACCTCGTGGTGCCAAATGCTCCATCATGGCATCTGCAATCTGTCCGGTCATCTGCTCCTGAATCTGCAGCCTCTTGGCAAACACTTCCACGGTGCGGGCCAACTTACTCAATCCCACCACCTTGCCATCGGGAATATACGCAATATGTGCCTTGCCGTAGAAAGGCATCAAATGGTGTTCGCACATAGAGTAAAAGACGATATCCTTTTCCAACACCATCTCGTCATTATCCACAGTAAATGTCTTGGACAAATGCTCCTTGGCACTTTCCTCCATGCCGCCACAAATTTCTTCATACATTCTGGCAATGCGGTCGGGCGTCTCTACCAAGCCTTCTCTATTCAAATCCTCGCCGATACCCTCTAAAAGGAGTTTCACGGCTTCTTTAATTTTTTCTTGATTTACCATTTCTTTTTGCTTCCTTTCCTACTGCTGAAGCTTTGATATCCATCAAACGGCCCAAAAAGGACAGGGAACCAAAGGCAATAATCACTGTCTGTTTATCTGCCAACAAACCACTGATTTCCACCGCTTCCTCCAGGCTGTCCACCGCTGTCACAGATGGATGTACCTTGGCTATCGCCGCCGCTAAATCATAGGCCGGCAATGCCCTTGCATTTCCGGGTGGGGTCACGGTCAGGATATGCTCTGCATACTTGTGGGTATGGGCAATGACCTTTTCATATTCCTTATCCCCTAACACTCCCATTATATAGATAATTCTCTTATTTGTAAAATAGAATTCAATGCTTTCTGCCAAACGTCTTGCAGCATCTTCATTATGGGCGCCGTCCACAATAAATAGCGGCTGTTTTGCCACCACACTAAAGCGTCCCGGCCACTTCACGGAAGCAAATCCTTTGCGGATCTTTTCTTCTTTCACGGGATATCCCTTCTCCGCCAAAGCCTCTAAGACCTTCCACGCCAGCAGGGCATTTTCTAACTGATACTTTCCTGCCAAGGAAATCTCGATTTTTTTGTGTTTCCCATAATCAAAGGACTGCTTATCCAGACCATATTTGGGATTTTTGATATCTGTGGTGTCTGCTATGATATACTCCCGCACTGCTCTGCCAATAACTTCCATCACCTCCGGCTGCTGCTTTGCACTCACCACTGCACAGCCAGGCTTAATGATGCCTGCTTTTTCAACCGCAATTTTTTCAAGGCTATCCCCCAAATATTGCATATGGTCCATACTGATAGAAGTGAGCACTGCAACCAGCGTGTTTTCCACGATATTGGTGGCGTCTAACCTACCACCCATACCGGTCTCCATCACCACCAAATCACATTTCTTTTCCTTGAAATACAAAAAGCCCATCACCGTTTCTATCTCAAAGGGTGTCGGGTGGGGCAAGCCTGCTGCCACCATCTCCTCACAGACCACTTTGATACGTTCAGTCAATTCCCCCAGTGCCTTGCGGGTAATCATCTTATCATCCACTTGAATACGCTCTCTGTATTCAAAAATCACAGGGGAAATGTACCGTCCTACACGATAGCCACCATGCTTTAAGGCATTCGAAACAAAGGCAGAGACGGAGCCCTTGCCATTGGTACCTGCAATATGTATGAACTTCAATTCCTTTTGTGGATTTCCCAAGCGCGCACAAAGTTCCCTGATGCTGTCCAGCCCAGGTACAATGCCGTATTTCGATGCTTCTTTAATCCACTCTAATGCTTCGTTTTCTTTCATCATAATGTCATTTCCTATTTCCCTATTTTGCCATGGAACTATATGGGAATTATTATAATGCAAAACCATCCTTTATGCAAAACAAACTTGAAGAAACACTTGAAACAAACGCCCCATCATGATATGATAGTAAAAATGCGAAAAGCACAAGTTACGTGCAAAAAGGAGGTTTCACATGACGGCAAAAGAATGTATTACAGGACGCAGAAGTATCCGTAAATTTGATGACCGTCCCGTTCCTCATGATTTGCTGGAACAGGTGATTGAGACCGCATCCTATGCACCCAGTTGGAAACACACCCAGATTACACGTTATATTGCAGTTGAAGGCGAGAAGAAAAATGCATTGGCAAAACTCACCTCCATCTATCCCGGCAATGGCGTAATTATGGAAAACGCTCCCATGGTAGTAGCTGTTACTATCATCAAAGGACGCAGTGGTTACGAAAGAGATGGCTCCTTCTCCACTCCCAAGGGCGACAGATGGCAGATGTTTGATGCCGGTGTGGCCAGCGAGGCTTTTTGTCTGGCAGCTTATGAGCAGGGCCTTGGCACCGTGATTATGGGATTGTTTGATGAGAAAGAAATTTGTGAATTGTTAGAGATTCCTGAGGACAGAGAACTTGTCGCTCTGATTCCCGTTGGTTTCCCCGCCGAAAGCCCTGTTGCTCCCAAGCGCAAGGCTGTTTCCGATTTATTGACATATCAATCGTAAATTGAAGTCGAAGGTTTTCCTTCGACTTTTTTGCAGGATATTGCCGATGAAAACAGACACACGAAATATTCTGCATATAATATAGAATTTTAACGAAAAGAGGAAGAACATGAGACATTTAATGAGTCCCCTTGATTTTACAACAGATGAGTTGGACAAACTGTTTGACTTGGCAAACGAAATAGAAGCCAATCCGACGAAATACGCTCACGCATGCGATGGAAAAATATTGGCCACCTGCTTCTATGAGCCCAGCACCAGAACACGCTTAAGTTTTGAATCTGCCATGACACGATTGGGCGGACGGGTCATCGGCTTTTCCGATGCTAACTCCTCTTCCGCAGCAAAAGGCGAAAGCGTATCTGATACCATTCGGGTCATCTCCTGCTACGCAGACATCTGTGCTATGAGACATCCCAAGGAAGGTGCTCCCATGGTGGCTGCAGAACGTTCCGGCATCCCGGTTATCAACGCAGGCGACGGTGGACATCAGCACCCCACACAAACTTTGACTGATTTGCTGACCATCCGCACACTCAAAGGCAGACTCAACAACTTCACCATTGGACTATGTGGCGACCTGAAATTCGGTCGAACAGTACACTCCCTGATTCACGCACTGTCCCGCTACGAAAACATCAACTTTGTATTCATTTCCCCTGAGGAATTGCGGGTGCCCGACTATATCATCGAACTGTTGAAAGAGAAAAATATTCCCTTTGAAGAAGTAGTTCGGTTGGACGAAGTACTTCCCTCCTTGGATATGCTCTACATGACCCGCGTACAGAAGGAACGCTTCTTCAACGAAGAAGACTATATCCGTCTGAAAGACTTCTACATACTGAATACAGAAAAAATGCAACTTGCCAAAGAGGATATGCTGGTGCTTCATCCTCTCCCCAGAGTCAATGAAATTTCCGTAGAAATTGATGATGATCCCAGAGCCGCTTATTTCAAGCAGGCACAATATGGCGTATATGTCCGTATGGCTTTGATTTTAACCCTACTTGGACTGGCATAAGGCAGTATCGCAGGACTCTAAAAACAAAGAGAACCATATTACAGACAATCGCTAATATGTAATAAAGAGAGGACAATTTTATGTTAAATGTAGGAAAAATTGAAGAAGGCTTTGTACTGGACCATATCAAAGCGGGAAAGAGTTTAGATATTTACGAACATCTGGGATTGGATAAGCCCGACATCACGGTGGCAATCATCAAAAATGCAAGAAGTGCCAAAATGGGCAAGAAAGACATCCTGAAAGTAGAATGTGATATCAACCTTTTGGATTTGGACGTTCTGGCATTCATTGACCACAGCATCACCGTGAATGTAATTAAGAACGGAAAGATTGTGGAAAAGAAAATTCTGGAGTTACCCAGGCAAATCAAAAATGTCATCAAATGCCATAACCCCAGATGCATCACTTCCATCGAGCAGGAACTGCCCCATATCTTCTATCTGGCAGATCCTGAGAAAGAAGTATACCGTTGTAAATACTGTGAAGAAAAATATATGGAGAAGGCCAAATAAGCCTTCTCCATTTTTTAGTTACCGCACTCCACACTAATCTGATTAAAGATACCCATAATATCCTCTGTCTTCATGGTCTTCTTCTCTTCACCGGACTTATCTAAAATCACATTGCCGTCATGCATCATAATCAATCGGCTGCCATATTCAACAGCATAGCGCAAGTTATGTGTTACCATAATAGTGGTAACCTTTTTTTCGCGCACGATTTTGTCTGTTAGTTCCATAATGATTTCAGCAGTTTTAGGGTCCAGCGCTGCCGTGTGTTCATCCAAAATCAAAAAGTCGATGGGTGTCATGGTAGCCATCAAGAGTGCCAAAGCCTGGCGCTGTCCACCGGACAGGGAACCCACCTGCACATGGAGTTTATCTTCCAGCCCAAGATTTAAGGGCCGCAACATATCTTGATACTCTTTGATTTTTGCCTTGTTCACACCCTTCAACAGTCCATAAGATTTTCCCTTGTTGTCTGCGATAGAAAGATTCTCCAAAATGGTCATGGAAGGGCAAGTACCTTTGGACGGATCCTGATACACTCTGCCTATCTTCCTATGACGGATGAAATCCTTCTGCTTTTGGATGTTCTGGCCGTTGACAATAATCTCGCCATCGTCCACAGGGATACTGCCGCAAATGATATTCAACATGGAAGTTTTACCGGAGCCGTTACTGCCCACCACGGACACAAACTCGCCCTCTTCCACCTGAAAGTTAAATCCATCAAAGAGGCACATTTCGTTGACAGAACCGGAGTTATAATATTTGCTGATATTTTTCAATGTAAGCATTATTTCTCCTCCTTCTGTTCAGCAGTCATAATCGCTTCCACTTTCTTGTCCGCCACCTTCACCGCCTTATGTGCACTGTTTTTGTCTGCACTGACCACCAGAATGATGAGGAATAGAACGGACGTAATCAGTTTGATGGCATTGGGCTCTACGCCGGTATACATCGCCAAAGCCACACATCCCTTGTAAAGGATTGCACCGATGACCACACTGGCAGTAATCTTCAAGAACGTAATCTTCTTAAACAAACTGCTACCGATGATAACACTGGCCAAACCAATCACTACCGCACCGGTACCGATGGAAATCTCAAAGTATCTCTGCTGTTGTACATAGATAGCTCCACTGAGAGCCACCAAACCATTGGCAATGGAAAGACCTACAATTTTCACAAGTCCCTTATCCACGCCCAAACTGGTCACAATCGTATCATTGTCGCCCACTGCACGGAGTAGGAATCCGGATTTGGTGCTCATGTACCAATCCAGAAGCCCCTTTACCAATATGGTGATAAGGAACAACAATATCACTGTGCCATAAGGACGAATTGCCTCCGGTAATATCTCGGTCATCAACTGATTATTAAAGATGGTTTTCTTATTAAAAATCGCCACATAACCGGCACCGGCTACCCACAAATTGATGGTGTAGAGGCCGGTCATCATAATGATACCGGACAACAAGTCGCGTACTTTTAATTTTACATGAATTAAGCCCGTACAGACACCGATGATAGCACCTCCCACAAAGGAGATGGGCAGAGATGCCCAGGCGGGCACATCCGCTCCTATCAATGCCACGGTCAAGGCTGCTCCAAAGGGAAAACTGCTGTCCACGGTTAAATCCGGAAAATCCAATATTTTATATGTGATATAAACACCCAGAGCCAAGATACCATAAATCATACCCTGCTCTAATACACTTAAAATCAGTGCCATATAAAACCCTCACTTCGTCTATGTTTCCGGGGCAGATTTGCCCCAGCCCCTATTATTCTACGATAATATCGTTAAATACTTCCAATGCATCATCGGTATAGTTGTCAGGGAAGGACAATCCTAAATTGCTTGCTGCTTTGGTGTTGATAAACAAGCTGGGCTCATCGATGATTTCAAATGCCATCTCAGAAGCCTTTGCCTCGCCCTTCAGCACCTTCGCTGCCATAGCACCGGTCTGCTTTCCAAGTTCAAAATATTCCAATCCCATAGATGCCACACATCCACTCTTTACCTGCTCCACTTCGGAACCAAATACAGGGATGGCTGCATTGTTTGCTTCTGCCAAAACTGTCTGCAACGCACTAACCACGGTGTTGTCCGTCAGGTTGGTCAAGCAATCTACCTTAGACATAATGTTTGCCGCCGCCAATGCCACCTCGGAAACTGCAGTTACGCCGGTGGTTACAATCTCAAAACCATACTTCGGAGCCAGTTCTTCATACTTTGCAATACTGCTGATGGAATTGGGCTCGCTGGTGGTATAAATGATACCAATCTTAGTTGCTTCAGGCAGAATCTCACGAATCATCTGAAGCTGTGCTTCCACTGCCAATGCATCGGAAGTACCTGTGATTTCTCCTACGCTACTGCCATCTGCATTTGCCAAACCTGCTTCCACAGGATCCGTTACTGCTGTGTAAATCACGGGAATATTAGCACCCATTGCTGCATTGTATGCTGTCATCGCGCTGGGAGTTGCTATGGCACAAATCAAATCCACCTTCTTGGTTACAAAATTGCTTGCTGCCAGACCTGCAGTACCTGCCTCTGCCTGCGCATTCACATATTCAATTGTCAGGTTATCCCCCTCTACAATACCTGCCTCTGCCAAGCCTGCCAGGAAGCCTTCTCTACAGTTATCCAAAGAAGGATGTACTGCAAACTGGGAAATACCGATGGTGTAGGAGTCCTTTGCTCCACTCACCGCATCACCGGATGCATCCGTTGCTCCGGCACCACATCCAACCAGGGATACCAGTGCAAGGGTTGCTGCCATCATTGCTGCTAAAATTCTTTTTTTCATTGTCTTTTCCTCCAAAATGAAATATTTAAAAAGTATAAATTCCTGTAAGACTAAGGAAGAATCTTATTTCCATTCATAAGAATTTCTATGAATAAAAAAAGTCCCAAATGCGTACTACTACACATTTGAGACGGTGATTACTTATCATCGCGGTGCCACTCAAATTGACTTGGATGTCCACTTATTCCGAATACTATCATATCCGTCGGCTTGATAACGGGTCCGAATCCCGCCGACGCCTAACATCACTGCTCGGGCCGGCCTCGAAAGTCCATTCAACAAAAGCTCCTATATCGCCATCCCACCGCCGGCGACTCTCTGTAATACTCACTTAAGTCTACTACTCTTTCTCACAGGTTTTACTTTTTCTATATCATATTACTTTTCTATGGATAATGCAAGCACATTTTTAAGCTTTTTATTGACTTATTGTAACGTTACAATATAATTGCCATGTTTTCCAGATTATATTGTGTTTTATTTCTTATTTTGTTACAATGATTTTTGGAGGTATCAAACATGTCTATATTTTACGATATTTCGAGCAGAAACAGTAACGATAGTTTTTCCGTTCATACGCATCTGCACGATAACTATGAAATCAATTTCATGCTAACCGAGGGCGTTGAGATTACGGTGGAAGATCAAACATTTGTTTCCCAGAAGGGAACCGTCTGTCTCTTTCCCCCTTACTCTCTGCATGAGGTAATCTCTCACAAAAAAATATATCGACGATATGTTCTCAATTTTAATGATTTGCAAATAACCCAAGCCTGTGGCGCACTGGAACCAATTATCTCAGCCTTTAAAAAACCTCACGCGCCACTGATTTCTCTTTCTGAAGAGGATACCGAGACACTGATAAACCTTTTTGATGCAGCGCTGGACGCAAGTATTTCTGACTCCCCGTATGATGATTATAAGAAAATCAGAGCATTGGGAGATATCCTACACTTCTTGGTGCCACTTTTGAAGGAAAAAAGCTTATGCTCGCCACAGAACAGAAATGAAATCGTTAATATATTGACCTATATCAACGCACATTTGCATGAAAACATTACCGTAGACAGCATTTCTAAACACTTTGGTGTAAATAGTGCAACCCTTTGGCGTCTGTTCAAAAAATATGTCGTGCTGTCCCCCAAGGAATATATTCTACGGGCACGTATCGGCGTAGCTTCAAACCTTTTGATAAATGGTTCTTCCATATCTGACGCCGCTCAAAAATCAGGATTTAATTCCTACTCACATTTCGTCCGTGCCTTTACACAACATATGGGAATTACTCCGAACCAGTATGCAAAGCGTGAATCACACATAACAATCACTCTAAAGTAAATGGACATGCATTATGAAAATAATGTAAAAAAGACAATGTAAAAAGGCCCTGCTTTCGCAAGGCCTTTGTTTATTGATATACCGCTATTTCTATTGCCAATTTCCCTTTTCTGGTTTCCCTCGGTTCTCCTGTTACTGTAAACTTGCCAAATCCTCTGGAGTTTACAGTATCGCCCACTTTCAAAAGTTTCGAATTATTTTCACACAGGCGGCCGTTCACATAGACTTTGCCGGCTACGAAAAGGGCGAGGCTTTTTTCGCGGGATAAATTGTAAGTTTTTGCCAGCACCGCGTCCACCCGCAGACCACTGACTTGAACCGATACCACCTTCGGTTCTTCTTCCGGGATGTCCGTCACATTTTCTGTAACAGAGCACCTCACATGCGTATGTTTCACCTGATGCAAGTTCTCACAGATAAACTCTGCAATGGATTCCAGGCAAAACAGATAGGCTTCCTTCTCTCCCACCTTGATATCCCCTAAGGTGCTTCTTTCTATGCCAAGATTCATCAAGGCTCCTAGGAAATCTCTATGAGTTAAGTCATCTGCAAACTTTTGTTGCAGGGGACTAATATGTATGCACACAACAGGGAAGGGAACCTCATATCCCAAGTCTTCTGCTTTTCCGAAGCGCGCTACCACGCGTGTGGCATTTTCCATCCCACCATACAGAGCAAATCCTGCATGACGCACATCTGCCTCACATTGCCAGAAGGTATCCTGTTCGGAGAGCCCCAAAAAGGAGGTAAAAGTATAAATCCCCTGATTGTAGGATTTGTCTGCCAGCTCCCGAAATCTATTCTTTAGTTGTTGTGTATCTTTATCAAACAAAACTAATAACCTCTTCCTTCGGCGCCTTGGTTTTAACCACGCTAATGGCGTGAAGTACGGGTCCCTGTCCTTTGTAGCCTTCCCAGAATTCTCTGGTAACCGTGGCTGTAACCTTCACCCATTCTCTTTGCTTCAGGCTTCCTGCGGCTGCGTATTTACACACATATCCCAAGAAAGCCATATCATCCGCACAACAAGTCATCGCCATTCTGCCGGGTACGAAGCAGTCTTTAGGTCCATTCTCAGGCAGTAAAACTTGCGCCACAAAAGAAATCTTCTTACCTAGGTAACGGTCCAAATGATCCATGGAGTCTAGGAACCAGATGCCGTATCCCTGACTATCCAGTTCTATAATATCCTGATTGATATCGTAGGGCAAATCTTCCTCAAAGATTTCGTCGATTTCACCGTTGCTGTCCTCAAACACAATTTCCGCAGCGGCATTTACCGCTTTGATATTGCGCCTGTAATTGCCAAGTTGTTCTCTGGCATCATCGCAACGATTGAAGATAATCAACTCTGATTTGCGCACCATTTCTGCCAGAAGAGATCGCATATTGGTGTAATACATAGGAAATGTAGAAGCATCAATGGTTGTAATCTGCTGCTCTATCTTCCAATACCAGGGCAATTTGATATTTTTATAATTCCACATGCCATTGAACTCAATGATAATACGCTCCGGTTTATGCTTTTTCTCCAATTCAGTCAATGCAGTAGCGTTGAAGTCTGCTTCATCATCAATCACTTCCATGACTGTATTGGTCTTAGCTAGAAGTTCTGCCTCGTATTCAACTTCGCCTTCTTCGCATGCGATCAACAGGGTTTTGCCCTTAATGCGAAAATAAGGCTGGGACAAAGTGTATCGAATAAACTCTGTCTTTCCACTCTCTAAAAATCCATTGATTACATATACCGGTTTCATAGGAATACCCCTTTTATTTCAATCAATCCATACATCTCTGATCCCATATCGGGTATTAAAACAGTTCGTCCAACTTCTCTTCCTTCAGGTTGGCACCAATCACGCAGAACTTTCCTGTCACCTGGGGATTGCCCTTCCTGATTTCATGCTCTGCAGGCACATAGTCAAAATAAATCCAAGTGCCATCTTCTGCAGGCACCATGCCCTTGGCGCGCAGAACTGTACCATACTCGCCACTGTCCAACGCCTCCAAAATCTCTGCAATCTGACTTTCGCTAAACTTCTTGGGTGTCTCTTTTCCCCAACTGGTAAACACCTCATCCGCATGATGGTGCCCATGGTCATGTCCACAGCAGCACTCACCGTCCTCGTGGTGATGGTGATGCTCGTGATGATCATGGTCGTGCCCGCAGCAACACTCGCCGTCTTCATGATGATGGTGCTCGTGATGGTCATGATGATGCCCGCAGCAACATTCGCCGTCTTCGTGGTGATGATGGTGCTCGTGATGGTGGTGTTCCTCCACCTCAGATATCATAGTCTCCAGCGTATCCTTGCCCTCGATGGTCTCCAGAATCATACCGCCTTCCAAATCCATCAAGGGAGTGGTAATGATGGTGGCCTTTGCATTATGCTGGCGAATCATTTCTACGCATTCTTCCAGTTTTGCAGAAGACACCTTGTCTGTACGGCTTAAGATCACTGTGCCGGCATGCTCAATCTGATTGAGGAAGAACTCTCCGAAATTTTTGATGTACATTTTTGCCTTGGAAGCATCTACCACAGTTACCGCGCTGTTTACCTGCACGGAGGCTTCTTCCGCCACACCTTCTACCGCCTTTAATACATCTGATAGTTTACCCACGCCGGAGGGCTCAATCAGAATTCTGTCCGGTGTATAGGTATCAATCACTTCCTTCAAGGAGGTGCCAAAGTCGCCAACCAAAGAGCAACAAATACATCCGGAATTCATTTCCTTTATTTCGATGCCGGACGCCTCCAGGAAACCGCCGTCAATTCCAATCTCACCGAATTCATTCTCTATGAGAACCGTCTTGGTCCCCTGCAGCGCTTCCTGCAACAGTTTTTTAATCAGGGTAGTTTTACCTGCGCCTAAAAATCCGGAAATCACATCAATCTTAATCATCTCAATCAAACCTCTTTCCTACATAAAATCCATGTTTTCTGCGAATTTTATTTATTCACTATACTTAATACGATACACCCTCTTTAAGGAATCGTTCACTCTCTCTTCTGAAATGGTTCCATCTAGAATCGCCGCCAGCACACCTGCATAGGCCTTCTCAAAACTTTCCGGCATCAGTAACATATCACACCCCGCCTTCAACGCCATCACGGCAGCCTCGTCAGAGCCATAATATGTAGAAATCGCTCCCATATTCAATGCATCGGAAATAACCACACCATTATATTTCATTTCTATACGCAAAATATCGGTAATCAATTTCTTAGAAAACACGCAGGGCTCATCATTTCCCGTCAAATTCGGTGCAGATATATGTCCTACCATAATCATCTGCGTACCCGCCTCCATACCTGCCTGGAACACTTTGAATTCATTGGCACCAAACTCGTGAAGTTCTCTTTGGGTAGTTGCCATTCCATCATGGGTGTCCTGGGTGGTACAACCGATACCGGGAAAATGCTTTAAGCAGGAAGTCACACCCATTTCATCCATTCCCAACATCATAGAAGTAACATAAGTGGATGCCGTAGCCGCATCTGAACTATAGGCACGGTCTTTCATCACACTCTTTTCCACATTGCTGATATCTGCAACAGGTGCAAAATTCAAATTGAAGCCGTATTTTACCAGGTTCTCGCCGATGGTTTTACCTGCCTGATAAGCTTTGTCCACATCACCGGCAGCGCCAATTTTAGCCGCACTATCCACTTTAGGTCCAATTCCTGCCTTTGCCAAACGGGATACCTCTCCGCCTTCCTCATCCACTGCGATAAATAGGGGATACTTTGCGTAGGAAACCGTTTTGGAAATCAATTCTTCCAATTGGGAAGCAGACTTCATATTCTTCTGGAAATAGATAATGCCTCCCACGGGATACTTCTCCAATGCTTCCTTGGTCTTGTCCCCCGCCTGTGTGGCTGCATCCACGCCTGTCAAGGCTTCCGGGGTCACAATGAACAATCCTGCCACCTTTTCTTCCAAAGTCATGGCTGCGATTTTTTCTTCCAATGTCTTATCAAACACTTCTTCCGGACTTGGGGTGGGTGTGCCAAGCATAGGCTCCATCGTGGGCAAAGCTTCTTCTGAGCCCAACATCTCATCAATTTTTTCCTGACTGTGCAGGAGTTCTTCCTGCTGCATATTACGGAATAAAATCATACCAAATACGGTGACTGCCGTGAGAACAACTAGCAATAGCACCATCGTCAAATAGGCTTTCCGTTGACTTTTTTTGCGCCTGAGCCTTCTGTTTTCTCTTTTTTCCTGTTCTAAAAGTTGATTCTCGTCCATACCATTTTCCTTTACACATAATCGATTCTATCATATCCTATTTTTGTCATCTTTACAAGATAAACCAAAGTGATTTCTGCAAATACAAATCAAAGTGATTTCTGCAAATAAAAAAGGTCAAAAAACAAGAGAGCGCACCGATCAAATTCAATCAACACGCCCTCTTCAGACTATGTGGTCCAATGGTTCAACCTCTCTTTCTTTAGTTTGTTCACCAATCCTTTTCTCTTCCATTCTTCCTTTGTGCTTTTCCACTTTTTCTTTTGTACGCGGTACCGTAGTGCCCTGACTTTTTCTCCTCAGTGTGTCGCTACTTTTTCTTCTGTGTACTGGGCTGTTTCTCTCTCCTCGTCTCGATTTGATTGGCTTATTTCTTTGTCTGCTGTACCTTATTCAGTTGTACTTTGGAAGAGTTTTGTTTTTCTCTCTCTCTTTGTGTCTTCATTATATGACATGAAAAAACATTTGTCAACATGTTTTCTGAAAATTTATTGTTTTTCTTTAATTATTTACATTATTTTCCAATACACTGCATATTTTCTGCAATATCTTGTGTGTAGATATTTATTTACATAGATCTTTCCTATACCGCAAAGGCGACACACCGTACTTATTTTTGAAGAGATGAACAAAATAGCTTACATCTCGAAAGCCCACATCGTAAGTTATCTCGGTAACAGATTTATCTGTGTTTAACAGAATCCTTCTTGCATCCTCTAATTTCAGATGATTACAATATTCCCTGACAGACATCCCAGATGATTTCTTAAACATATGGCTGATGCTCGACTTACTCCTACCCAAATATTTGCTTACTTCCTCCAATGTCGTATTTGTGTGATATTCGTTCAAGTACTGCAACATTAGATTGTATTCACTTCCGCCATTTTCCACACATTTTACAAAAAACTGCTCCACCATGCTGCACAGCGGTGGAACCAGAACTTCACACAATTCTACCGGTATCTCTTTCTCCTCTTTATACCCGCTGACTGCCACAAATCCCACCATATTACCGTTCTCGAAAATTGGGCCTATAAATTCACAAACTCCCGCATGACATTTTCTACAAAATCCGGCCTGCCTTTGGCTGGTCAAAATGTTTTTTTGTGACAGCATGCACTTTGATTTCATCTCCGTTGTACTCTTCACATTCATACAATACGGATTTGCATGCGAATTATATTTCAACAAGATCGGCAAATACTGCGATGGAATGTGTTCTAACCTCCCCCCACTGAAATGAATCGACGTATTCAATTTGCATTGCTTATTCAAGTAATTAATATATGCATTAATATTTTGTAAAAGCCGTTCCATCATTCTCTCCCTTTATGTAATCGTCTATTTTGCATTTTCTTTATATTTTTCGTGTTTAAATCACAAGTTTTCTGATTAATATTATGATAAATTATAAATATATTTATGTTTTAAGTCAAGGTCAACACAACGACCGGTGCTTGAAGGAAAGGAGCATATTTATGTTAACGAAAAATCACTTGAATTGTGATCTATGTGTTATAGGCGGTGGCATGTCAGGAATCGCAGCTGCCATTGCTGCCGCAAGAGAAGGGGCAAAGGTTGTGCTTATGCACGAAAGACCGGTTCTCGGCGGTAATGCTTCTTCCGAAATCCGCATGTGGATATGCGGTTCCCACGGAGAAAACAATCGTGAAACCGGTATTTTGGAAGAAATCGCTTTGGAAAATCTCTATCGTAACCCAACCAAAAGCTACGCAATCTGGGATACTGTTCTCTATGACTTTGTACGCAGGGAAGAAAATATCACCCTACTATTGAACTGTACATGTATGGATGCCACAGTGGAAAAAGGAAGTTTCCCTCATAATAGAGACACCCGCATCAAAACCATAACCGGGTACCAAATGACGACTCAATCATTCTATGAAGTAGAAGCTGCGTTTTTCTGCGATAGCTCCGGTGACAGTATTCTGGCCCCCTTGTGTGGTGCAAACTTCCGCATGGGACGCGAAGATGAATCCTCTGCTGAATGCGGAGAGTCTATGGCACTGTCCGACAGTATGACAATGGGCATGTCCTGTCTCCCTTATGGACGCGAAACCTCTCAACCGGTTCCGTTTATTGCACCGGATTGGAGCACCAAGATTACAGATGAGGATTTCGAAAACCGCCGCAAACCAAACCTATATGATGACGCAGAAAACTTCTGGTGTTTGGAATTAGGTGGCGACCAGGACACCATTGGGGACACCGAAAATATCCGTGATAGATTAGTGGCTCTTGCTTTAGGCACTTGGGATTATATTAAAAACTCCGGCAAATACAATGCCGACAACTGGGATTTGGAATTTCTGGGTTTTCTTCCCGGAAAACGCGAGTCTCGTAGAATGTGTGGGGAATACATGTTGAAGAAAGATGAAATTCTGTCAAACCATGTATTCGAGGATGAAATTGCCTTCGGCGGTTGGCCAATTGACGACCACTTCCCGGGCGGCTTCTATCACCGCGGGAAAACCAATCATACATTCAGGACACCTGCACCTTATTCCATACCTTACCGCACGCTTTACTCTAAAAATGTAAGCAATTTGTTCTTCGCAGGAAGAAACATCAGCGCGACCCATATTGCTATGAGTAGCACCCGCGTCATGGCTACCTGTGCTATTTTAGGCGAGGCAGTAGGAAAAGCGGCTTCTATTGCTGCAAAATACCACCTCACTCCCCACGATGTCTACCTGCAGCAATTGGAGCTTCTACAGGAACTGCTTTTAAACGAAGACTGCTTCCTCCCCTCTAAAACGCGACGAATATCTGCCGAGTGCCGCAATGCTTCTCTCCGACTTTTAGGAGGCTCCCGCACCCAGGCAGCATTCTCTCATGACACCTTGGATACGCTTCGAAACGGACAGGACCGTGCCCACAAAATTTATCATACCGAGGAGGCGGACAACTATTGCTATATTCCACTTCACTCTAAGATCAGTTATGAATTCGAAAAAACCTTTGTCTCCTCCGTACACTTGGTATTTGATAGCGATCTAAACCGCAACACATTGCCCGGGTCAATATGTGAACGCACCCATTCCACCCGTGCCAACCGAATGCTGAATAGTCCCATCATGCATATGCCGCAAACATTATGCAAATCATTTCTGCTGATAGGAGAACTAGATGGACAGAGAGTTGAACTTATGCATGTAACAAACAACCGTAAACGTGCCTACCATTTAGAGATAAACAAACCTCTCGACAAACTGATACTCGTACCTACCGAAACATGGGGCGACAAAAAAGAGACTGTAATAATTTCATTCGACTTTAATTAACGAAAATCGCTGCAAGCAGTACAACTTGCAGCGATTTTTATGATAGGTGCTTTTACATACTTAATCATTTTTTAGTTCTTTGTTCCAAATGCTTCTCTCATTCTCCTTACGGCCTCTACAATATTTTCATATCGGGAAGCATAGCAAATTCTTAAAAAGCCTTCGCCGCCGGGGCCAAAGGCAGAACCGGGAGAAGTGACAACATGACATTTTTCTAAAATCATTTCTGCGCATTCCACGGAACTCATACCAAATCCCGTGATATTGGGGAAGACATAAAATGCTCCTTTAGGCATGTTGCAGGTGAATCCGGGAATAGAATTTAATCCCTCCACTATATAACGGCGGTTTTTGTCGTACTCCTTCACCATTTGCTCCACGTCCGGCATACCATGGTATAAAGCCTCCACAGCTGCCAATTGTAAGGGTTCACTAACACTGGCTATCATATTTTCATGCAGTTTAATCAGGTTTTCGATAATATGCTCATTGGCACATATGTATCCCACTCTAAATCCGGTCATTGCATAGGTTTTAGACAGGCTATTGATAGTCAGCACATAATCCTCAAGACCTTCGAACGAAGCCAAACTGGTCTGTCTAAAGCCATCATATACCAAATGTTCATATGGTTCGTCAGCAATCACAAAAATTTTATGCTTTTTTACTAACTCGGCAATTTTTTCAAGGTCATCTCTGTCCAGCACTCCACCGGTGGGGTTGGAAGGAGAATTGATGATCACCAGCTTCGTCTTATCCGTAATCAACGGCTCGATTAAATCCGCCGTCATCTTGAAATTATTCTTCTCGGACACTTGGCAATACACGGTCTTCGCATTGACCATGTCAATCTGTCCTCTGTAATCCGGCCAGTTCGGTCCCTGAATGATTACCTCGTCCCCGGGATTTACCAGTGTAACCATGGCCAACATCAAAGCCTGCGTCGCTCCTGCCGTTACAATCAGATTTTTATCCGGATCACATTTGATATTATTTTCTTTTTCCAATTTCCATGCGATAGCATCGCGTAATTCTTTGATACCTGCGTTTGGCGTATACTTCGTCTTGCCATCAGCAAGTCCTTTGATGCCTGCTTCGATAATATAATCCGGTGTTTTGAATCCGGGTTCTCCAAGAGTTAAGTTAATGGCATCGGGATATTTTTTTGCCAATTCAAACATCCTTCTAATCCCGCTTGGCTGAGCGTTTTGTGCTGCCGTACTTAATTGAATATTCATCTCATTTCCTCCGACTGATTAATATATGCGATAAATGCCGCAATCGCGGACTTCATCCCCGCTTCGTCAATACAAAAATCATTTCTATGTAAGGGAGCCGTACAGCCTGTCGCTTCGTTTCTCGTTCCGAATCGGAATAAAAGCCCCGGCACTTCCGTCAAATACCAACCAAAATCCTCACTGGTCATTCTCTGTTCTATCTCTACCAACGGAATTCGAGAATCTTTTGTGGACTTACGAAACTTTTCTGCGATTGTCGAGTCATTGTTAACAGGTCCTGTACTCATGCGCCAATCAATTTCTACACTCCCGCCATAGGCATTTGCGATGTCGTCACATATTTGCCGCACCTGTGCCATAACACGATCTGCAAAATCCATATCAAAAAATCGGAATGAAATGTCCATCTCACATAAGTCTGCAATCACGTTATGGACATGGCCACCACAAAAACGGCCAACGGACCAAATATAATCTGCTTTCCCCGCTTCCTTTACCACCATGTTTTTCAACTTCCCATACGCTTCTTGGGCCATTGCGATGGCATCCACTCCACTCTTCGGCTCTGTTGCATGAGAAGTCTTTCCGTGGAAGCTAATCGTAATTGGTATACATGCTGCCATACAGGCGCCGTCACAAACTCCTATCACACCGCTTTCCAAACTATTGTCACAGTGTGTACAAAGCACTTCTTCCACATTCTCCATAACCCCTTGGTCCACCATCATTTTGGCTCCGCTGATGGCTCCTTCCTCGCTGGGCTGGAAAATAAATCTCACCTTATGTGGTAAAACATTTTCATGTTCCTTTAGAAATTTCGCCACGGCCAGCAATACCGCCATATGACTATCATGTCCACAGGCATGCATACAGCCCGGATGTAAAGAGCAATACGGGAGATTTGTTTTTTCTTCAACCGGCAATGCGTCCATATCCGCACGTAATGCAACAATTTTTTCTCCTCGGCCAATCTCACCCACAATACTACCGGTGCCATATTCTTCCGTACAAGGAATTCCCATCTTTCGCAATTCATCTGACACAATTTTTACAGTTTTAGGCAAATCGAATCCCACCTCAGGAAACTGGTGTAGGAGACGTCGTATTTGTACCGAATATTCATATAATTCCTGTAATTTTTGTTCCGTCATCATCTTGCCTTCTTCCTCTCTAAGAACTTCCCCCGCCTTTCTCCAAAAAGGTGGTGACGGAAAAAGACCTTTCCGCCACCAAAGAGGAGTAAAAAAATGTTATTCGTAAAACAAGTTAGTCCCACGGTAATACGGGTTGTGTAGATTCCTCCGAAGAATCCGGTGCGGTACTACTTCCCTCACTTACCGTGATCACATCCTCTGTTACAAAAAGCAGGACTTCCAGCACCGGGGTTGTATATATCTCTTTTCTCATAAATCTGTTCCCCTCTTAGTCTGTTGTGCCGACATATGCCTCTGCTGCTTCGTTGTATCTGTACATCGCAGTTACTACTTTTTTCAGTTTTACAGTTTTATCGTCTGTATCAGTGGATTGTAGTTTGCGACTAATGTATGTAAACGGACTATACTCCATGGTAAGAATGGTTTTGTCGCCCTGCTTCACGACAATTCTATAATTGTCGTCTAACTTATCAGGGGTGATGTTTCTAATATCAAAATAATCAACTTCATAAAAGTCAACTCGGGTTTCGTCAGAAGCGATCGGGGTATCTTCGCTTTCGTTTAAGTTATATGCTTCAAATGAAAAGTCACTCATCTTATACTTCTCATTTGTTTCCGCGTTCTTTTCACCAAGATTGAATCCGAAGCGCAATGCCGTTTCTTCAAATAGTACCAAAGTCGTGCCTATAAGTTCTATCTCACCATTCGGTGCAGGTGAGGGCGACTGTTTCGGATATTTATTTTTCAATTCCTCAAACTTAGAATTTTCCAAATCGGTGGGTTCTTCTACACCATCCATCGCTACTCCATCAAAATAAAGTTGTGACATAGAACCATACTGCATGGTCGCTTTCAGTATATTAATAAGTTCGTTATTCTTTTCGCCTTCCGCTTTGCCTTCCTGATCTGAAAGCTGGTCGTCCAGATAAGACTTCACAGAAACGGAATACTCTTCAAATTCGCAAACGGGTTCCGCACTGTCTTTCTTGTACAATTTTGGAACAATTGTTTCACTCATCTCAGAAGCGAATACCTTGCACTGGTAGTAAATTCCATTTTCATTTTCATAAATGTGAGATTCACTAACCTTAGCGTCTGTTCCTGTGCCAAGTGTAAACTTCATTACATATTCGCTGTTGATTTCATCCACTGAAAGTTCCTCTGCGAAATCCATATAGAAATTCACGCCGATAGCCTCGCCCAAAACAACGCTTCTGCCTGCCACTTTGATTCCATAGTCAGGAGGCAATACAGGGTCGGGAGACGCTGTAGGTACAGGCGTTGCTGTAGGCTCCGGCGTTGCTGTAGGTTCCGGTGTCGCTGTAGGTGCAGGCGTTGCCAGAGGATCTGCCTCGGTAGTGTAGATCTTCACATTATCCAGATACAGACTGGAATCAACATCCGCTGTCTCTAAGGGTGCGGTGATGAGGAATGCTCCAACCACTTCCGTGTCTAGATACAGACCACCGGACCATACCGTGTCATGGAACACGATGGTACAAGTCTTGTTCGCTCTGTCTATTACCCACTTCAATTTGTAGAACGTACACTCCGTTGAAGTGGCTACCCTGTTTGCCTCGTATGCCATACTGCTGTGATACAGATGGTTTGCATCTGCTCCACCCAAATAGGCATAGCGTACAGGGAGAACAAATGTGGACTGCTTAGAAGGGGATAACCCAAATCCCTTCGTCTTGAA
>JAEIGA010002389.1_pt1 | contig 29960 bp, 46 predicted proteins | sample 9270691 | NCBI WGS metagenome assembly JAEIGA01 (sample SAMN17057246, study PRJNA624740) | gut metagenome | biome: biome; isolation source: fecal sample | host: Bos grunniens | place: China: Xizang | collected 2019
CTAAAACGCCCACCGCTATTATCAATTTTAGTCATTGTATAAGTGCCATCACTATTTTTAGTTAAGAAAGCATTTAACATTTCGTCTAAATTTAAAATGTTTCTACCATACACACCCACCTCAAACGAGCCACTATCACCAACGCTCTTTAACTCTTTCGGTGCTGTAGGTGTTGGTGTTCCGTTCTGCTCTGTGCTACCATATAACTTTAAATTCTGTAATGGTGCATTTGCACTTTCTATTGTGAGCGCGTTGCCTTGTGCGGTTGCTGTTACTTCGGTTTCGCTTAACACTTTTTGCCCGTATTTATAAACCGCTTTTGCTGTCGGGCATTTATCATCTGTTGAATTTTTGTTAATTTCCGTTGTTATATCTTCCAATTTTAAAAAGCCGTTTGCTTCGGCTTTGTCGGTGATAATATAAAAGCAATCTTCGTTTTTATTTTCAATTGCATTATATTCCGCCGAAGTGCCAACCCAAAAAGAAAGCGGCATTTGTTTATTTTGTTCAACTATCTTTGTTATAAAACCCGTGTCAATGTCGTGAATTTTGCCGTTTTCAACCGCTTGTGTAATAGCCGTTAAAATTTGTTCTTTTGTCATACCTTCCGCAAGACACCCCGTTAAACAACGGACAAACCATTTTCTATCTGCCATTTTAAATCATTCCTTTAAATCTAAATCGAAATTGTTTGCTTTCGCAATTGCTTTTTCAAGGTCAAGTTTTTGTTTTTTCATATTTGTTGTTGCTTTGTCATTTTCGCACCATTCTTTATCGTAATTGCGTAACAACATATTTGCAGCCGTTTCGCTGGGTGGCTGGTGCTTTTGGTGTTCTTCTATCGCAGCAATTACGGGGTCGCCGTTTTCGTTTAAACGGGCAACGGTCTTTTTCTCTTTGTATTCATAGCCCAGCGCTTTTTTTAGTAAAGCGGCTTTAATATCAAATACAACTTTTTCACGCCCGCGCGCGAAAGCGTCCTTTAATTCCGTTTTTTCATTCTTGTATTTGCAAAGTGTACTTTTTGCAATTCCTAACGCGTCGGCAACTTCTTCCAGCGTTGCGCCTGCTTCAACTGCTTTTTTTATATCGGCTATATACGGCAAAACATCGGTTTCATATTTGCTTTTTCTTCCGCGTTTTTCTGCCATTATGAACACCGCCTAAAAGCAAAGAAAGAAGGCTGAACAATCAAGCCATTTAACGCCCTATTGTCGTTAATAGTCATTGTGCGCACCTTCTTTCTTTCGTTTTTTTATTATTCTACAATAATAATATACACAATATTTTGAAAATGTCAACACAAAATCGCAAAAAAGTTGCGTTGTGTCACAAAATATTTATGATAATCTTTTTACGGCTGTTTCGTAATATTGCGGGTCTGTTTCAAAGCCGATATAATTGCGCCCCGTGTTTTTTGCTGCAAGTAATGTTGTGCCGCTGCCTGCGCAACTATCAAGCACGGTGTCGCCTGCGTCTGTATATGTCTTTATAAGATATTCGCATAACGCAAGCGGCTTTTGTGTCGGGTGCAATCTGTTTTTGTTGCTTGCTGCTTCGTTTTTAAATTCTAAAAGATGAACGGGGTAATTTGTGTATTTCCTAAAGTGCGGCTTGTGATTTATCTTGTAAACGCTGCCCGTTCCGTGTTTGTTTACAACCTTGTTAAATGCTTTAAGCCCCTGCGGGTTATATTTCGGGGCTTTGCCTTTTCGCCGTGCTGCAAATTCTTGTTTTAAATCTTCGTGCGGTCTTTGAAAATAACCCGTGCTTTGTAGTTTTTCATAGTCTTTTTTACTTGGTATTGTAAATTGCTTGCCGTTCGTGAAATAGTGACTTGACATAGAATTATTAAGCAGTTTGTCAACATCGCCCCTTGTTAGTCCGCTTTTCTTTAATTCATTAAACATATATTTGCGTAATTCAAGGCATTCGCCCGCGTTGCCTTTATCGGCTGCGTAAAATACGCAAATATCTTCAATGCAGCGCATAGGCTGGTAACGGGCATAAGCAAAGCCCGTTTTGTTGTTCTTCTTCCAATACCAGCAATAACGAAAGTTTTTTAAATTGCTGTTAATTAGTTTCGTTGTGAACGGCTGCGCCGCAAATAAAACAATTGCGCCGTTGTCTTTAATAACGCGGTTGTAACATTCCCACAATGACGGGAACGGAATAATTTTATCCCATTCGCATTCGGTCACGCCATACGGCAAATCAGTTAATATTAAATCAATACTGTTTTCGTCAAGTTTTTTCATTCCTTCAATACAATCTTCGTTATAGATTTTATTTAATTGCATAAATATTGCCGCCTTTCTGTAAATTGTTTCACGCCGTCGCATATTCACGGGGCTATATATTAATTTTAACAAATTAAGTTGCAGAACGGCACAAAAAAAGACGGCTAAAAAGTAGCCGCCGAATGTTTTTATTTAATCATATTTTCAATTGCTTTTATTGTCGTTTCAATTCTCATTCGATTATTTAAGTCACCAATCATTTTTTCAACTTCCCACCACGACAATTTATTTACGGTTGTTTTATTATATTTGTCAAGTGCTTCTTCTAAACGCCTTCTTTGTTCGTTTGTCATTTTTCCCCCGCTGCTTCGTCAAGTATTTCGCGTAAATCACTTATATAATTTGCAAGTATAGCCGCAACAAGTTTCTTTTCTGCTGCCGTCCCTGCTTGAAAACTTTCGTAATCACTTTCAATCATTTCAAGATATTCTTCAATTTGTTCTTTGAATATATTGTTGTCTTGCTTTTTCGCTTTCGTGTGTATTGTTGGTAGTTCTTCAATTATTTCAAAGTCGTGAAATTCAAGGGCTTGTGTTACGCTTTCGTTCATAATATCGCAAGAATAAAATTCGTGTTGTATTTCTTCAACAAAGTTTTCTTTACCAACATAGCCCGTTGCGTTGCTTTCGTCTGCGTTAATATAATCAATTCCGCAAACAAGGTCAAGCCAAATGTTAAGCCACCCGTCGGCGCGCATTTCTAAATCTGCAATTTTATAAATAAATCTGTCTTCATTTTGAACGTAAACCGCTTTTTTAATTTCCATTTTTAATAATTCCCCTTTAATGTGTAATGTGTTTTTTATGGACGGGGACGAAAGCCCCGCCCCGTTCTGTTAGTCTGCAATTAAAATTGTAACGCCTGCTTCGTCAAACATTTCAACAATTTCTAAAAAATTCTTTTGGTTTCTGCTTATGCGTGTCACGCCTGCCGTAATTAAAACATCAATTTCGGTGCTGCGGTCGTAAGCCTGCGAAAGTTTTTCAACTGTCCCTTTAATAGTACACCCTAACTTGCGGGCGTATGCTTCGCAAAGTTCCCTTTGTTTTTCTGTGTCGTTACCCCTAACAAATATCATTGCTCTTTTCATTTTCTGCAATTCCCCTTTTTATGTTGTTTTGTTTGGTACTCTTTAAGAATAACACATTATGCGACACTATGCAAACATTTTGTTTTATACTTGGAAATATGACACAAAAAAAGAACGGCTTAAACCGTCCTTTTTTCTTTTATTCCGTTTTGTTTGGCGACAACGGGGAATTTACTTTTTTTCTTTTGGCGTGTCCGCCGATATAAATTTTTCAAGTTCTTTGTTGTTAAACATTATTATTTCTTCGTCGCGTCCGCCCGTTATCATTGCTTTTATATGCTTATTCGGCACATTGCAATTAACGGCGTTTGTAATAAGTTCTGCTTTTGCTGCTTCTTTTAAAAGTTTATAAAAATTTGAATATGTTATTTCAAGTCTATCTTCTTCACGAAATACGTCAACAATTCCCATTGTTTTTACCTACCTTTCTATTTTGTTGTTTAATTATCTTTGTAAAACGCTTGTGCATACCTAAAAGCAGATACAACGCTTTTAACGGGTTTATATTCGGGGGCATACACTAAACGCGGCAAGCGGTACGGCTCAAATAATTTACGGTGTAATTCGTCAAGTGTTGCCGCTTGTTCGCCTATTACAAAACCGTAATAGAATGAAACGCCGATTTTTGCAAATTCTATTGACGGGCTTTTTAAACCTAATTTGTTTTTGATTTTTTCAAAAAACTGTATTACTTTTTCTTTATAATACGGGTGTATTAGCATTGCTTTCGCCACCATTCCAAAAAGTCTTTTTTTAATCGGTTTGTGTTTTTCTTGCATACTCTTTCATTTTTTGAATGCAAAGCAAGGTGAACAACTTTTTTATTTGGATAGCATTTTAAAAATTCGTTAAATAAATTAGCAAACGCCTGCACAACATTAATTGTTGCTTGTATATATTGCGAAAGTGTTTCGTGAAAGTTCATTTTATTACGCCCCCTTTTCAATATAAATTTCGGTGCGCGGGTTGTCTTTGTCGTATAAAACACGGCTGCCGTCGTGACTTGCAACAATCGTGTAATTATCGTCTTTAAGCAACCCCGCTTTAACAAGCACATCGTCAACCGCTTCAAGCAAGTTTGTTAAATCGCATAGGCGTTTTGTCGGCATATAGAAAAGACACTTAATATTCACGGGAATATTTATCGGCGCGCGTTGTTTTGGAATAAACCAAAGTGCCGCTTGCTCATAATCTGTATATGCTTCACTTGGCGCAATATACGGGGTGCGTTTCGGTCTGCCCGTTATTTTGTCGTTGGTGTATTTGTAACGAATTTGTTGACTATTCTTTTTTGTTATTGGTGGCAACGGTATTGTAAAACTAATCATTTTTTAGGCTTACTTCCTTTCAAGTCTTTTTTCGGTGTCGCTGCGCGCATACATTTATACGAACAATAATATTTGTGCTTTATTTTATACGCCCAACCCGCGCCCGTGATATAAAACACCTTTTTACACACGGGGCAAGTATTGCGCCCCGCCTGCAAAAATGTTTCTTCGCTTTTTGACATCATATTAACCCCGCAATCTATAATTCTTTTTAAGGTCTTTACCGATATTTATTCGATAGTTGCCCGCCTGCTGATATATACGGCTCATTGTCGCTTCGTCATATTCAAGCACTTCTTCAAGCGTTTTTTCGCTTGAAATAATCGTTATTTTGTCTTTATCCATTAAACGGCTATTTAATATTTCAAACGCAAGGTTAATGTCTGCGTTGGTCGGTGTTTCGCCGCCTTTTGTTTTTAAAAAGTCGTCAATATATAACACTTCGCAATTTTTTAAAACTGCAATATTTTCTTTGTAAAGGTCGTATTCGTTTACTATTGCTTTTAATTTTTTGCTTTCTTCACACCAAAGCATATATTTTGTGTCGCAGCCCTGCTTTATATAATGCGCTGCAATAGCGGTGCAAATATGCGTTTTGCCTGCGCCGACTTGTCCGCCGATATAAAACCATTTTGCAATATCATCGTTGCAGAACGCCTGCGCCGTGTCTAATATTTGCTGTTGCCAATCTTCGTATATTATGTATTTTTTAAAAGTGAAGTCCGAAAGAATATCGCCTAAACCGCTTCTTTTAGCAAGCCTTAATGTTTTGCGTATTCGCTGGCATTTACACTCTTTATGTATTTCGTAGCCGTTCGGGTCAATATAAGCGTGATAGCCGCGATTTTTGCACAATTCGCAATTATAGCCGTCAACTTCGTTTAAATTGCCTTCGCTGTTGTTGTACGCGTCCGCCTGCATTTGCTTCCAATCTTCCGCCGATAGGTCTTTTACTTCGTATTCAAAGCCGTGTTGCTGCTGCAATCTTGCAAGTAATGCTTGAATATCGTTGCTCATTCTGTGTCGCCCCCGTTCGCAATGTTTTTTAATTCGCCGTCGTCGTCTAATTCTAAATCTGCGGGTATTGATTTAAAACCGTCTAATTTCGCACCACAATACGGGCAATAATTTTGCCAAATATCGTCAAGCCGTTTGTTACATAGTGAGCAATACGGAACGGGGTTATAATCATCTTTTTCATATAATTTGCCGTAATACATTACGCCGTCGCTGCCTTTAACATACGCAAATTTTGCGGGTGTTGGTCTGTTTCTGTATTTAATTTCTGCGTGTTTCACTTCTGCAACATCTTCACGAAGTTTTATAAGTTCTTCATAGTTTGCTTTTATAGATTTAAGCACATTTATTGTAAGTGTTATTGTTTCGCTGTCGCTATGACATTCTTCTAAATAACTATTCATATTACTAACAGCGGTTTTAAGTGTTTCGGTTGTCATTTTGTTTTCGCTCATATATTCACGCCCCCAAATACATTTAAAATCTTTTCCGTTATATCTATAAATCGCGGTTATTTCATCAAAAGTATGTTTAAAAGACGCGGGCTGTGAAATTACGCCGTCAAAGTGTTTTCGGGCAACTTCGTAAAAATGCGGTGCGTCGTGGTGTATATCTTCAACGCGCACAATGTCGCCAACTTTAACAATGTTTCCAATCGTCATATTGTTTTCGCTCATATATTCACGCCCCCCGTTGGTACAAAGTTATTATTTTGTTGTTGTGAAGAATTGCTTTTGTATTCATCGTGCCAACATTCGCCATTAAACCACGTTGAACCGTGTTTAATATATTCGGGTTTAATGTTGTTTGCTTCAATGTGTTTGTTATACGCTTCAATGCCGCTTTTTATTGTTTCATAAGAAACACCGCTTTTAATAGCCTTTTGAAATGCTTTAAATGCTTTTTGTTTTCCTACTTTACGCGGGTATAATTCCCAAAGGGTTTCAAAAGCGGTTTGCGCATTATTATTTATATCTTTATTATTAAAAGGTTTATTATCACTTATATTATTAGGTAAAGTTTCTTTACTACCCCGTTTAGAATTTTTTACTACCCCGTTATTAGAATTTTGAACACCCCCGTTAAAATTCTTTAATAGGGGTAAATTTACTTTATAGCGGTTAAACTGCACCCCGTTTATTATTTCTTCACGGCGTATTATATAACCGCGTTTAACAAGGTCTTTCAATGCGTTTATAATTGTCGGCTTGCTTACGCCGCCGCAAAAGTCGCATAAATACTGCAAACTTCCCGTAAATTCGTTTTCGCCGTCTTGTGTAAAGCCGTATATTATCGCATACACGCTTAACGCAACACCTTTAAGCCCTAAACGGTTTACCATAAAGCCCGAAATTTGATAATAATTTTCGTCTTTTATTCTACTTTCTGCCATTATCTGCACCCCCTTAAAAATTTGGTGTTGGCGTGCTTCCATTCCCAACAATAGTAGTGGCTGCCTTTTCGGTTTCCGCAAGTGTCATATTTTGCACATTCTTTGCAATTGCCCCGCAATCCTTCTATTGCTTTTTTGAGCAATTCTTTTAATTCTTTATTTTCTCTAACAAGTTGCGAATTAAGTAATTTACCCACTTCGGCGAAAATATCAAAATTGCCGCTTATCATATGAATATCTATAATCCTATTTCCGTTTACATCTTCGTATTTCGCCCAATCAATAAATCGTGACAAATCGGCTTCGCAAATTCGCCCTATTTCTTTTTCTTCCCAATGGTATGTTGGTTTGTCAACTGTTTTCATACCAATAAGCCACCAATCAGGACCGTAACGACGGTCAAGTTTAAAATATGTAAAATCTTCGTCGTTTATTGTATGTTCTTCTGTTGTAAACCAATCTAAACAAGGCTTTGTTTCAGTAAAAACAAATGCTTCTTTGTGTTCTTTTTGCTGTTTCATTCCTGCGCGCCCCCGTTCAAGTCCATTTTCGCACCGCATTCTTGACAATAAGGTGGTAATCTGCAACCATATCTCATTTTGTCACATTCACTACATTTATACGCTTTACACGTTGACATATCAGAAGAAGGTACGGCAATCCATTCCCCGCGCTTCACTTCTGCAAGTTTGCCTTCTGCTTCTAAATCTTCATAACACGCAAGTTTGTCAAATACTTTTAAAACGGGGCATTCTCTTTTACGGTAAGCGGCGCAATTGTTGGCGCATTTTAATTCACCCCGTCCGTATTTGCTTGTGTGTGTTTGTGTTTGGCAAAAGTCTTTTTGTTCGTCTGTTAAAAATACGCAGTTCCCCTTGCGGGTTGTCAACCTAACTTTTATATAAATCATTTTTTAACCTTCTTTCAAAATTAAAGGCATACTGTTTGAAGTGTGTCGGCACTTTCAAACAATACGCCCTATTGATACAATATATTCTTTTCGTGTTGCGCAGTCCCGACATACTGTATCAACACCGAATATTTTAATATTTTTATTCTGTTTTTTCTATTCGCATTTTGCACAAAATTAAAGCCGTGTTTTAATGCGTTTTTATTGTCTATCACTTTTTAAAATTGACATATCATAACCGCTTTCAATAAATTTTATTGTTTTCGGGCGATTGATACTATTGCCCAAATATGTATATATTTTTTCAATATCTTCATACGAAAAATTTGTATCAAGAAATTTATTTATACCATTAAGCATAAATTCGTGTAATTGGTTGTTTAAATAATCACTTGCAAACGGCTGTGATTTATACGCCGCGCGTGAAAGCCATTCTAAAACTTTACATTTTACATCTAATTCGGTTTCGCAATCTTCTAAACGAAAATATTGGTTTGCTTTGCCGTGTGCAATAAATTCAAGCCCGCCGTTTATATAACTTTTCGGGAATGAATGCGTTAATTTTAAAATAATACTACTGTCAACCATTGTTTGTACCTTCCTTTTTATATTCGTCGCACTTTTTGCCCGTGTTTTTGTAAAATGCTTGTTTGTCAATATTGCAACTAATCATATAACGGCAAGACGGGCATTGTTCTTCTGCTTCGGGCTTTTTGGTCGCTGCTGCTGCCGCTTCCGCCGAAAAGAAAACAGTTTTGTTTATGTCTTCGTCTTTAAAGTGATACTGTATAGGGCTTGTTTCTGCGGGCTTTGCCATATAAAAGCCGCCTTCGTATCTTTCAACCCGTGCTTTTACAATAGTCATTTTTTCACCCGCAGGGGCTAAAACAAAAACAGTTTTGTTATATAAATTATTTTCATATAAATCGGTCATTGCTTCACCTTCTTTAAATTTGTTTCGTTCTGTCACGCTCTTTCTTCAAAAAAGCGGTGTGCGCCGTGTTCAATAACAAATACTTGTGTTTCGTGCCATTCGCTACCACTTATTGCAGGCGCATAAAAATATAAAATTGGTCTTTCTGTTACCTTGTAGCCGTCATAAAACACGGCTTGAATTGCTTTTATTGTTTCGGGTGTTATATTGCTGTTATAGCCTACATATTTATATTTTTTAATCATTTGCGCGGGTCTTGCGTTGTTTTCAATGCAGGCATTAAGCAAACATTGTGCAACAAGGCACTTGCCTTTATAATCTTCGCCGCCCGCTTCGCCTTGTATCACGCAAGCAAGGGTGTTAAATTCTTCTTTTGTTAAAGGAAATAACACGGCTGTTTCTGCTGCTTCTTCGGGCGTTGGTGCTTCAACGGCTGCGGCTGTTGCAATTTCCGTTGTCGTTTCCGCCGACGGTGTAATTTCATTGCTTCTTTGCTTTTCGCAGTAAATACCCGAAATAAAGCCGATTACAAAGCCGAACGCGCACATTAACATAATAATTATATAATCATATTTTTTAAGTTTTGAAGTTATCATTTTAAAACCCCTTTGCATTATCCCTTAAAACGCGGTTTATTTTCTTCACGGGCGCAAAAACGCTGCGCCCCTTGTTTAAACATTCGCGTTTATATCTTTCAATTTCGTTTTCGTCGTCTGTTTTATAAAAGCCCTTGCCCTTGCTGCTGCGAATTAAAATATATTTGTCGCCGTTGTCAAAAAGGCTTAATTCGTGCAATATTGCGCGGGCTTTTCTTTCTTTTACTTGCCATAATTCGCATAATTGCGGGTATGTAATAGCGTTCTTTTTACCAATCGGCATTTGCTGCCAATATAAAGAAAGTTTTGCTTCGTCCATTTAAAACCGCCCCTTTATTTTTTCTTTTTGTTTAAAAGTGAAATTAAAACTAATGTTGCGCAGATAAGAAAAGTAATTGTTACGCCGTCACTCATTATTAACACCCCCGCTTAATTCGTTTATTTGTGCTTCTGCTGCTGCAAGTTTGCGTTCTAAACCGTCAATAATACATTCTTGCACCGCAATTTTATCGTTCTTGCTTTTTAGCAATTCCGCAAGTTCTTTTAAAAGTTCGTTGTATTTTTCTTCTGCTGTCATAGCACATCGCCCCTTTTAATTTTATTTGCAACAATTTCAGCAATAACGCGTGTGTTCAATAATTCACTTGTTTGAACAAGTTTAACTGTAACTGTGCGATTTTTAATTTTAGTCAATTTTCATAAGCCCCCTAATATCTGCGGACGGAAAAGCCGCTTGAAATTTAAACCAAAAATTTACGCTGCCTTTGCGCTGCCCGTTTTCAATAGCAATATAAGTGCTTCGGTCGCAACCGATTTTTTCCGCTATTTGCTGTTGTGTAAGCCCTAATTGAACGCGCAAAAGTTTTAATTCAATGTTTACCGCTTTTTTATTCGGCATTGTGTCAACCCCCTTTCTTTTCGTGCCAATTCGTCACAAAATCACTTTAAAAAAATATGTTTTTCTTAAAATATTTATCTTTTAAAAAATACATATTGCTTTGCCTATCATCTTCAGTACACGGGCAGCAACTCCCGCATAGACGGCTTAACGCCGTTTCGATTTATTTAATCTTCAAATTCTTCGTTTACTTCGCCTGCGCAATAACCTTCAATTATTTTTTCGGCTATTTGTGTTTTTGTTTCTTCGGTTAAATCGTCAATAGTGCTTTCTTCACCGTTAAGCATTATTTTTAAATCTACTTGCCAAAAGCCTTGTTTTTTCACTTTAATACTTCCTTTCATAAATCGGGCAGTTTAACCGCTGCCCGTTCGGTTTGTTTAGTTATATATTTTCTGTTGCTTGTTTCATTGCCCCGAACATCATACAAATTGCTTTTGCTTCTTCTTTGGTGCAACCGTCAAATAAATCGGCGTGCGTATTAAAAAAGTCATTCATATCTTTTGTAAGAGTTTCATAATTAACTAATTTCATTTTGTTTGCTTCCTTTGTTCTTATTTTACGAACGCGTGTTCGCCTTCGTTGTGTCTATATAATACGCCTTTTTGTTTTAATTGTCAATCATTTTTCTACAAAAAGTTGCGAAAAGTCGCAACTTTGTAACAATACACAAATAGTTGTGTTGTAATTTAGGCAATTTGTTTATTTTATACGCATTTTTGTTGCATTGTGTCGCAATATCGTGTTAGTATTGCAACACAAGGTTGAATATTGCCTTGTTTCTAACAGTAAAAGGAAAACTTAATAAATGTATGAAAAGGAAGTGAAATAATTGTGTCAAATTCAATCGGCGCTAAATTAAAAACATTGCGCAAAAGCCAAAGAATGACGCAACAAACGGTTGCCGACGGTGTCGGAATTACCCGTTCAACCCTTTCAAATTATGAAATAGGCAGGCGAACGCCACAATTAAAAGATTTACAAAAACTTGCGGCATTTTTCAATGTCGGTTTAGATTATTTCGGCATATCAACCGCCGACGAAGTGCTTGAATTATTAGCACGGGCTAAAGAAGTTTTTGAAAGCGATATTGTTGATAAAGAAACGAAAGAAGAATTATACAAAGAATTTATGAAATTATACTTAAACATTAAATAAAAAAGGCGAATAAAGGGGAAATTATAATGTCAACAAAAGAATTGCAACAATATGTTAGTGAAAACTTTGAACAACAAGAAAACGGCTATATTTCACGCAAACGCGCTGCGGTTTATATTCGTTATTCCAGCGAAAACCAACGCGACGGCTATTCGGTAGAATATCAACTTGACGAATGCCAAAAATACATTGACGACAACGGGCTTGTTTTTATGAAAGCATATATTGACGAAGCCGTTTCGGGAAAATCGGCAAACAATAGAACGGCATTTTTTGAAATGCTTGCAGATGTCAAAAACGGGCTTTATGATTGCGTTGTAGTATATAAATATAGCCGCTTTGCCCGCAACCTTGTTGAAGCGACAATTTACCGCCAACAAATAGAAAAAGCAGGGGCGCAACTAATTTCAGCAATGGAACGCATAGACGACACAACGCCCGAAGGTCGAATGATGAGAAATATAATAATGGTAATGGACGAATATTATTCGGATAACCTTGCAACATTCGTGCAATCTGCGCAGTATTTAGCAGCCAAAAACGGGAAAGTAATGGGCGGCGGTGCGCCAATGGGCTTGAAACATAACGACAAAGGCACTTTTGATATTGTTGAAAGTGAAGCGGAAATAATAAGGCTTATTTTTTCACTATTTGCCGACGGCGTTTCGCAAGCCGATATTTTAAGAAGTCTTGACGAATTAGGATATTTAACACGCGACGGCATTCCCTTTAAGTCTTCAACATTTCGGGGCATTCTGCGCAACCCTAAATATATAGGGCGTTACGAATTAGAAATAAAGGGCTATGAAAAAGTTGTAAACGAAGACGCTTTTGACGCTATTATTGACAAGCAAACTTGGCAACGGGTACAAATGCGCCTTGCTGAAAAAGAAGCGAAAAAAGAGCCACGCCCGCGCCTTAAAAAGCGTTCATATCCTTTAACGGGTAAAGCGTTTTGCGGTTGTTGTCACTCTGCTTTTATTGGAAGTGCAAAAGGAAGCATAAACAAAGGCAAGCGCACCGAATATAATTATTATGTTTGCAAAGGCAAAGACGACAAACGCGTTTGCGACAATAAGAATATACGCAAAGAAATGCTTGAAAATTATGTGTTTTCACAAATTCGCGAACATATTTTAAACGAAGAAGTTATTGAAAAAATAACGGGCGAAATTTACTAAATATTAAACGACGGGAAAAAACCAACCGCCGAAAGCCTTAAACAGTTACACGCCGAAAAACGCAAAATTGACAAAAAACTTGAAGTATTGCTTGACGCTTTTATTGACGGCGATTTACCGAAAAGCGTATTAAATAAAAAATCTGCTTCATTAAATGAACAATCGGCAGCACTTGAAAAACAAATAATGCGCGCAGAAGTTGCAAACGCAACCGCTATTACACCCGAAAAAATTAAAGAACATTTACTAAAAATGATGTATAATCTTGAAAGCGGCGACGCTGCTTTACAAAAAACTGTTATTGAACAAACAGTTCAAAAAATAGTTATTCACAAAGAACGAATTGAAGTTATACTACAAGTTGCAGCGGAAAACATAAGCCCAGCAACAAACAAAGAATTGCCGCAAACACGGGTTGAAAATGCGCGCAATATTCGGGATAAAAAGCGGTAAGCCCCCGCAAGCCGCCCTTTATACCTAAAATAAAAAAGCAGGGTTTTAAAGCCCTGCTTCCTTGTTATTATTGGTTTTTGTGCTTATTTATTCGCAACAATTGTGTCGCGCACGGTTTGCGACGGCGCAAACATTAGTAATTCGCTTATAATGTCTGTGTATCTGTGGTAATTGCTTGTTGCTAAATCATAAACGGCGTGTGTCTGCTGGTAGCCGCTTATTGCACGCGTCGGGCAATTAAGCCCTTCGGCAATAATAACCGCGCTTGCAATGTCTGCGGCGCAATATATTGTTGCACTTATAGCGTTTGCGGTTGTATATGCCAAAAATTCGCCGCCGTATATTCTTATTGTATCGCTTGAAAGCATAGGGCGGAAAATTGCGGCTTTGTCGGTTGTTGTTTTAAATGTAAATTCACAATCGCGGAAAGTGCCGTAATTGAAAAGCCAACCGTCGCCAACACTTGCATTTATACGGCAGTTTTCAAAATAAACATTTTTTGAGCCGAAAAAGGCGGGTTGCCCGCGCATTATGCTTGTTATTCCGTCTATATTTAAACACAAGTTTTTAACGGTGTATTGTCTGCCCTTAAAAATATAATAATTATATTCGTCTTGCGTTAAGTTCACAACATTACAACCCGAAAAATCAAGCGTTACACGGCGTTTTACAAGGTCGTCTTTGCCGATGTCAAACCACGCAAAAGGGCTGTTTGTTGTGCCTTCGCCGTTGTATGGTGCAGTAACGCCGAAATCACCAACAATAGTAATTGTTAATTCGCCTAAATCGTCCCCGCCGTTTAAAAATTCCTGCGCAATCTGTGAAATAACAACATTGTCATTAACACCGTTGCAATTATAAAAATAATTGTTTGCCGCGTTAATGTTTGCAAGTTTATTTTGTATTTCGGTTATTTCGTCGGCGACGCTCATAATGCCCGTGCCGTCAATTGATTTAAAAACTTTAACTTCAATTTCTGTGCCTGCAATAAGTGTGCCTTTAAAAGTAATCATATTGCTATTTAAAGTGTAGTCGCTGCCGTTGCTTGAAAGCGCGCCGTTTACATATACTTCAATAAAGCAAGTTTCGGGGTCGTATTGCGGTACATTGAAAGTAAATACATTGCCCGCCGTTATTACTATTTCGCGCCAATCGTAACGCTTAAAAAGTGTTACGCTTGAAACTGTGTCTTTCTTTTCGTCAAACCAATTTAAAAATTGATTATCAAGGCTTTTTAAAAATGATTGGTCGCCGCTTGTAGAATATACCCAACCGCAAAGCGAATTGTCTGCGCGTGTATCTGTAACAATAACGCTTGTTGCGTTGGTGCTAACGAAAATATCTGCAAGCACTAATTCATATATATTGCCTTCGCGCACGGGCGCGGGTTTTACGGGGTTATTAGCCGCCGTGCCTTGTCTATATACTAATTCAATGTTACGCGCTGAAATATCGGCGTTAAGCCTTAAAAATATGCGGTCGTATCTTGTGCCGCCCGTTGGTGCGGTAACTGCTGCGAATGAATGCGGGGTGTCATTGTAATAATAATGCCCGTTTATCCACGCGCGCCCCGCTGCAACGGTTGTTGTCATACCCGAAGAAGTAACGCGCAAATCGTCGTTTATACTTCTTACAACGCCGTTGCTAATAACAACCGCTAAATTGTCGGTGTAATCGTTGGCGTTATATTTTCGGTCGGGTAAGCCGTCAACTAATAAGGCATTAAAAAAGCCGCTGTGTTGCATTTGTAGTCCCCCTTTTATGAGTTGTAAACGGCTTCAACATTATAGCCGTTTTCGTCTTGTATTTCGGTTATTTCGCAAATTCTAATATTTGCATATTTGTTTAAAATTTTATCTTCTACCGTCACAATGTCGCCAAGAAAAAAGTCACGGTTATAAATATAATTGCCGTTCACAATATTAATAACGCCCGCAAAACTTTCGGTTTCAATAAGCGTTGCAAGGTCTTGTTTGCCTTTTGCTTTTAACAAGGCGTTATATTCTGCGTCGGTGTATGTTACTTCTTCGTCGCTTTCGTCTTTATATGTCTTATTTATCGAAGAAGCGTCAATAAATATTTCGCGCCGCTGCAAGTCTGCCTTGCCGCTTGAAAGTAACGAATAAAAACGCGCTGCGCCTTCACCTTCACCGCCAATTAAAGCCGTGTTTTTTTCGGGTGTCGTATCAAGTGAATAATTACTTGAAGTTAAATTGTCAAATTCTTGTGAAAACACAATAGGTAAATTGCCGCTGGTGTTGTCAATGCTACGGTCAACGCCGCTATAAACAATATATTGCAGTTTTTTCGCGTCTGCGTTAAGTGCAAGCAGCGAAGCAAGCCCGTATTCTTTTAAAACGCCGTCGGTATAAGTCAATAAATTGTCGTAACTTACTTGTTTTTGCGTTCTGCTGCCGCTTTCGTCTACAATCACGGCTTCAATGCCTGCAAGTTCGCCCAATTCAAGTTGTGAAATATTGCGGCTACTGTCAAACGGGCAAGCAATAGCGTTGTTGCTTATTACACTTCTTATATTTTCTTCAACATTGCCGCGCAAAATAGTTGCAGCGTTTGAATTGCCCGTAAGTTTATATATAATTCGTCGGTCAAGTATTGATTTAACAAATCTGCCCGCCGCCGCTATCATTACGCCGCGTTGGTTATCGTTCACAATGTCAAGTTTTTCAATAACACCCGTTTCAATATCATCGGCACGGGTAACATAATTACCCTTTTTAAGCATTTCAACCGCTTCGGGTGTCGCTTCGGTGTATATTTCAAAATCACCTACACCGAAATAAACCGAATGCCATATTATAGACGCTGCCGCGTCAATAATTCCTATAAGTTCAAAGTCTGCGTTTCTTGCTTCGATATTATCAATAGCCATTATACATACCCCTGCTTATATTGAATATTAAAATTCATATTTGTAATGCTTTCATCGTCCGAATTTATTGAAAAAGTATTGTCACCCGTTGCAAGTTGTAGCCATACGCTGCGCGGTCTTATTTTGTCAAGAATATTAACGCCGTTCATCATTACGCGTTTTTGTTTTATTTTGGTGTTTATTGTTATTGTGTCGCCAATTTCCATTGTCACGGGTCGGCTTTCATAACCAACGCCGAAAAAGTTGCCGTTTTGGTCGTAAATAATCGGGTTTGTTACTTTATCAAGCGCAACTATTGTTATTTCAAGCCCCGTTGAAATATCACCCGAATTATAAAAATTCTTCGTGCGTATTGTGTCTATTTCGCCGAATGCTATGCCGTCTATTGGAAAATAAAGCATATCCGCCGAATTATCTGTAAAATAATGCAAGTCAACTGCTTCGCTAATTTGTGAAATAATATAATTCACATCTTCCCAAAATGGTTGTTCACAATATAAAGAAATTTGCATTATTGCTTTATTTGTAAAACGGGGCATTTCAATATTTTCAACAAGCCCCGAAATGGTAATTGTGCGTCCTTTATATTCCCAAATTAACGCGCCGTATTGCTTTAATTTAACTACTTTTAAAATTTCGCGTTTTGCTTCTTCAACATCAATGCCACTTTTAAATTTTAAATCAAGAACAATGCCGCGCGGCTGCGCACGCACATTGTTTACGGTGTCACCGTCAACCCCGCCTATAACATTGCTTGAAAGCGAAGTTTTTGCAGCGGTCAAGCCGTCCGCAGTAAATGAAAAATATTTATTATTTACAAGGGGCAGAACATCGCCCCTTGCTGAAACAAAATTAAGTTGCATTTGTTCACGCCCCCGCTATTGCAAGCCGTACCGCTGCGGCGGTCTGCTGCTTTGTTTTATATAATTCGTATCGGCTGTGCGCCTGCGCATAGGTGTTGTATTGATTAACAACAACGCTGCTGCCACCAATAACGCCCGCGCCGTTCCCGTTGCTGTTTAATTTAAGGCTTGCGCCTTCAAAATTCATAGCACTTGCAATTTTATCGTTTACCGCGTCAATGTTATCTTCAAAGCCAACGCCAATACCTAAAGCAAGGTTTTTGCCGACTTCGTCCGCCATTACTTTTGACGGGCTGTGAATGCCGAAAAGTTTTTTAATAAACGACATTACATCGCCAACCCAGCCACTTATTTTGTTTTTTATCCAAGTGTATGAATTTTTAATTCCCGCCCAAAGTCCTTCGATAAGATTTTTACCGACGCTTTGCATATTGCTTTGATAGTTTTTAAAGCCGTTTACTACCGCTTTAATTATTTGCGGTATTTTTTTAACAAGTTGCGGTATTGCTTTAACAACGCCAGCCGCCAATTTAACAGTTAAATTAACACCCGCTTGAAGCAATTTCGGCAAATTATTTGTTATTGCTGTAAGCAACTTTGAAATAATAACGGGTATTTTTTCAATTAATTTCGGCAACGCTTTTATTAAGCCGTCCGCAAGTCCTATAAGTAAAAAGATACCAGCGCCTATAAGCATATCTACATTATCAAGCGCAGTTTCTGCAAGCATAATTACTGCGTTAATAATAACGGGTATTAAATCGGGTAACATTTGCCCTAAAGCGGTTACAATTTGTGCTACCATTGCAAGCAGCGTTGTTAAAATCGCTGGTAATTGCCCGACAACTTCCGTTAATAATTTCGGGAAAATCGCAATAACTGTTTCAATAATAAATGGTAATACTTCCGTCATTTTTGAAAGAAGTGTTGAAAACACGCCTTGCAAGCCTTCGCCCAGCAAATCGGCAGCCCCGTCCGCGCCGTTAAGCGCACCCGTTAAGCCTTCGCCAATAAGTGAAACAAACGGGGTTATAGTTGTAAGCAAATCTGTTGCAACCGTTTTTAATGTTGTCATAATCGGCTCTGCTATTGCGCCTAATTCATTTAATGCGTTATTAAGCCCCGCTTGTGCTTCTTGTGCTGCAATAACTTCCGCATTGTTTTCGCGGTATGCGTCCGCACTTGCCCCGTAAAGTTCGGTAAGCGTGCTTTGAATATATGCCGCCCGTTCTTCTTCGGTTGAAAGTGTCGCAAGTTTTTCGTTGTATTTTTCAAGGTTTACGCCTTGCCATTCTAACGCGTCCGCAAGAACGCCTTGCACTTCACCCATTGCCGCAGTTGCCGCCATACCTTCGGCAAGTCCTTCGGTTGGAATAGTTGTGCCATATTCAGCCATAACGCCCGTTAATATACGGGTATTTGCTGCAAGGTCGGCTTCATTCTTTGAGAATTTAGCCAATTGCTGCGCCGCTTCTGTTGCTGCGCCTTCATCGCCCATAATGCCGTATAATTCCGTAAAAGTATTTTCGGCATTTTCGGCAGAAAGCCCCGCAGTTTGAAAAGCCGTTTCAAGTTTTGCCATTTCGTTGCGGCTTTCGCGTGTGCTTTCGGCAAGTCCTAAAAAAGCACCAACCGCACCAACACAAGCAGCACCAACGGCAGCAATAGCACCAACGGCAACGCCGCCCGCTGCTTTCAGTTTTTCAAAACTTCCCGCCGCTTCGTCTGTTGCGTCGGCTGCGTCTTCCGTGTTGTTTTCAAGGTCTTCAAGTGCTTGTGTTTGCTTTTTTAATTCTGCTTCGTTTTTATTTAACGCCGCAGTTTCGTTATTTATTTTTGTGCGCAATTCGGTTGCTTGCTTGCTTGTCGGGTCAAGCCCGTTTGCAATTAAATTGTCGTATTCGCCTTGTAACGCGTCCACTTTTTGCCGCTGCAAGTCCGTTACGCTGTTAAGCGATTTAATTTTAGCGTTTAGTCCGTCTTCGCTTGCCGTCCAATCGTCCATACCCGCCGCCGCTGCTTTAAATTCGCTTTCGCTTTCGCGTATAAGTCTATTTGCCTGCGCAAGTCCCGCTTTTAAATCGGTCGTATCAATACTAAAGGACGCGCCCAAATTTTCATTTGCCATAATTCCACCACCTTAAAGCAACGCCCAAAACGCTTCGCTTTCGTCTTTATCACTTAAAATTGCGGGCGTTGTTTCTGTTGGTGTTTCTGCACCGATAAACAAATAATAATTTATCAATAAAATTACTTCGTCAATGTCTTGTTTAAAAACATCAAAAGGGCTTATGCCTAAATTGCCCGCAATCGTTATTGTCGTTTTCATTAACTCAATAAAAGTGCTTTGCGGGGCGGGTGTTATTCCGCCCCTTCCGCGTTTTTTGAGTTGCCCCCGTTGCCGATTTTTGCAGCCTTTGAAATAAGTTGCTTAAATGTGTTTAATACATCGTCAGCGTCTGCGTTTTCAAGGTCTGCGTCTGTCAAATCGGGGAAAATCTTTTTAATAAAAGTGTTAATTGCTGCGAATTGCTGCGCGCTTGTTTTTGTTTTAAGCCCTTCTTGCAATTCTAATGCTTGCATAAACACACCCCAGCGCACTTTATCTGTTGTAAAGGTTTTTAAAATTTCGTCGTTTTGTCCGTAGGTGTTCAACTCAAATTGTGCCATTTGTTATTCTTCCTTCCCCGTTTGTTTAACAAGTTGATTTACATAAACACTTGCGCCCGCAAGTAATACGCCTTGTGTAAGTGCTGTAAAAATCGCGGTTGCAATTTCTGCGCCCGTTGTTATAGGGCTATTAGCAAACACCCACACGCCGCAAAGAATAATTGACACAATGCCAATAACAAACGGAATAAATTTATTTGCTAAATTGCTTTTTTTAACGGCAACGCCGATTAAATAAAGCACGGGTATTAAAATTAAAAGTTCGGGTTTAATATATTCTTGAAAGTCCATATTTTAAGCCCCCCTTTTTTATTCTGTTGGTGCTGTTGCTGCAATCTTTTCGCAAATTTCCGCAATGTTATCGGGTGTGACAACTTGCGCAGTCCACAACGCTTTATCTTTAAATTTTGTTGTTGCGTCGTCGATTTTAATAACCTTGCTTGTTGCGCCGCTGCTTTCAAATTTGTGTGTTGTCTTATATGCGGTAAATGGTAAAGTCATACCCGCGCTATCTGTTGAATTGTCGCTTGTTTTGCCCGTTTCTTCTGCACCGCTGAAAGTGCATTTATGAAACCAAAAATATTCGCTTGTGCCGTCTGTGTAACCGCGCTTGCCGCTAATAGCAAAAAATTTGCCTTTATAATCGCCGCTGTCAAGAATTGCGCCCGTTGCTTCGTCAACCTTTTTGCCTTCAAGCCACGCAAGGAAAGCAGCACGAACGGCAGCACCTACAAGCGTAAGTTCTGTTGGTGCTTCGCTTGCAACTTCATCGAAAAGGCTGTTGTCAAAATAGGTTTGTGCCTTTTCAACGGTCTTGCTTATTGTTAATTCGCCTGCTGGTATAAGTTTTTGCGGTGTGCCGACAATTTTATATTCTTCTTCGCTGTCTTCAATTTCGCAAATGCAAATGTCGGAAAGTCCGCGAAGCATACCGAATTTTTTTACTGTATCACTCATAGTTTTTACCTACCTTTTAAAGATATTTTGTGCCGATAAATTCCATAGCCCAGCCCGTGTGTGTTTGTTCGTCGCTTGGTATGTCTTGCCCTTCGCCCTGCGGTATAAAGCCCGCTGCGCGCAAAGCGTTAATTATATCTATCGGCTTTTTTTCAACTTTTTCGGGGTCATTGGAATAATAAATAACTGTAAAATGCCAATCTACCGAAATTGTTTCGTTGTCAAAGTGTGTGTTGTCGTCGGTGTAGTCCGTCCAAAAAGTAACAAAATTGTCGGGGTAAGGCTCATTTGCTGCAAGTGTGCCTTGTAAAAAAAGCGTTGTGCCATTTACAAAGCCGCAAGTTTCAAGTGCTGCAATTAACTTTTGTTTCATTGACTTAACCCCCTTAAAATTTCGTTTAGTGTTTTTTCTTGTTGCTTTTTAATTGGTGCGCGGGCTTTTTTCTTTGCTTTCGCTATAAAGCCGCGTGCTTCAATTTTGCCGTGCTTCGTTCGGTGCGGTGTACCAAAATTCAAAAAAACTATTTTGTAACCGTCCGAAATGTTGCGCGGGTTGTAAGCCCCTTTTTTGTAGCCTACACGGGCAGTAATTCTGTTGCCGTCCTTTTCTATTGTCGGGGCTGGCATTTTGTTTATAAGTGCGCTTTCAACATCGGCTTTGCTCATTTGTGTTTTCAATTCTGCTTCCATAATAGCCGCCGAATTTTTTAAACAAGTTTCTGCCGCTGCGTCTATGCTGCCGCCTGCCTTTTCAATTTTTGAAAGTAATTCGTCAAAGCCGTCAAGTTGCAATTTAATTGACATATTACGCCCCGCCCTTTACTCTACGCACTTTGAATTTTAAAAATTGGTTGCGCATTTCAATATTTTCGGGGCTGCCGATTATTTCAAAAACATTTGCGTTTGCTGTTTCTTCGTTGCCGTCAAGCAACACAACGCGGCAATTGCTTTTAATGTCGGGTCGATACCAGCAAACTATTTGCGCCGTGTCTTCAATACTTAAAACACCGTTGTTTGTTGTTTCAGTTCCCCCGAATGTCTTGAAATTCGCCATTATAACGCCGTTTATAGTTTCGTAAGTCTTTGTATTAACGCCGTTGTAACTTTTGTTTTTAGGCACTTGCAAACGCAAGGGCGTTGTCATTTGTGCCGCTTCATTCGGTCGAAACATCTTCAACGCCCCCTTGCTTCTTTGCAAGTTGTACTAAACGGCGGTTAAAATATTCGCTATGTTTTACGCCGCCGCTTGTATAATTCCACAAGTCATTGACACCAACGGCAATACACCCAACCGCCGCCGTGCTTTCTGCGACTTCTTGCGCTACACCCCCGCTTTTAAGTTCTTCAATAACTTCGTCAATATATATTTTTAATTGCTCGTCATTGTATGAATTATCAGCGTTGCCGTATAATGCAATTTTTACTTTTTTAAGCCTTTCTTCGGTTGTTAGTGCTGCCATTACGTGTCAAGTCCTTTCAATTAGTTTCAATATGTCGCAAATTAAGCGCCTGCGCCTACTGTTGCAACAATAAAGCCGTCTTTGTAAACAACTTCGCAGCCAATGTCAGCATTACCGCGAATTGTAAGTAAGCCTTTGTTAAATTTAAAGTCTTCACTTACTGCAACTTCATAATTGCCGAAAAGGTCAAGTTTTGCTTTTGCTGGCTGTCCGTAAAGAAGTTTGTTTTCTGCAAGATTGCTATTAAGGCAATATTTAACAGATAACCCGCCGTCTTTGATTGTACCAATATTAGGGTTGCTTGCGTCGGGTGTAATTTCGTAAACTGCTTTTTTGTCGCTGCCGCGTACATCGCCGAATTTAACAAGGTCAACTTTGTTAAGGAATAAAACTGCGTGCCCTACAACGTTTTCGTCGCCGCCGTAATTAAGCGCAATTTTGCGAAGTGTTTTTTCGTCAATTGCGTCAATTGTAAGTGCAACATTAAGGGCACTTGCAAGCACTTTTTCAATAATAAGTGCGCTTGCTCTTTTACGAAGTGCAAGAAGTGCATTTTTTCTTACCTTTGCTTCGTACTGTAACGGGCTTTGCTTTCTTGCTTGTCTTGAAATGTCCGAAATAGTTGTAATTGTAGAAGGTTTAATTTCTACATAATCAGTAACGGTTTCGCCTTCTTCGTATGCTTCGCCTTCGGAAGTAACGCCCGCTGTTGGTGCAGTAAATTCGTAACCAACTTTATCGCTGCCCATACCTTCACAATCTTCAATGTCAACCATATCAACAATTGAAGAAACTTCGTTGTTAAGTTCATTAATGCCGCTTACTTGTGTTGGTGTTGCAAGTTTACCACTTGAAACAAGCATTGCGCGTGCTTCTGTGTTTGAAATTGTCATTCTTTCGCTTTTTACGAAAGCCGCTGCGCGTGCTTCTGCGCCGTCGTCTGTTGCTGCTGCACCGTTGCGCATTTGCATTGTTGAAACAACATTTAAACTTCTGTTGTTATCGTCTGCGCCTGCGCCGTCGTCTGCGGGTTTGTCAAGGTCTGCAAGCACTTTTTCAAGGTCTGCAATTTTTGCTTTTACTTCGTCAAGTGCTTCTTGTGCTGCGCCGCGTTCTTCTGCGGTTTCGCCATTAACAACGGCTGCACGAAGTGTCTTTTCTTCGTTCTTTAAATCTGCAATAAATTTTTTAATAATTTCTTTGTTCATAGTTTTTTTACCTACCTTTTTTATATTTTTGAATTAGAATTTTTGTGCGATTATCAAACGCACTTTTGTTTTTCGCGTTATCCAACGCGGCACGGGCATTATCCAACGCCCTGCGGTCGCTATCCAGCGAACGACTATTTATGTTAGTTCCCCCGTATGCAGGGAAATTAACTGCCGATACTTCAATTACCTTGTCAACCTTTAAAATTTCGCGATATGTCAAGTCGTCATTCCAACGCTGATTATCTTGCGAAACGAAAAAGCAAAAACTCATACCGTCCATATCGCCGCGACTAATCGCAGAATATAACGCGCGTGCTTGTTCGTTGTTTTCGGTGTCAAGGTCTGCTTTAATGTTCACGCCGTTTTCGTCAACTGTTAATTGCATTGTGTTCGGTTTATCACTCTTATTATTTCTTCGGCTTCTTGCAAGCGCAATACCGTTCATATCGTGATTAACTAATAATCTAACATCGGAAAAATCGCAATCGTCAAACGCGCCTTTGCGTATTACTTCGGTAAATTCGCCGAAACAATCTGCAATTCTTGTTTCTTGCTCATATACCGCCGCAAGCCCTTCTACAATATGCCCGCTTTTTTCGGGGTCTTCGCCTGCTGCCCTAAAGTTTGCAGTAAAGCCACGCTGTAAAAAATAATCGTCGTTTCTTTTATTTTTATTCGGCATTATCTGCACCCCCTTCGTTGTTTATATTGTTATTGTTTTCGTCAAGTAACGAATTATAACCTTGTGCAATAACTTGCCCTTGCCCGTTCGGTAAAGGCGGGTAGCCAAACAGCGCGCGAAATTCGTCTTTCAATAAATGCCCGCTGGGTGCTGCAATTTTTACAAATTCTATTTTGTTTTCCATACTCATAAAATTTATTGCGTTAGGATAACAAATAATTTCGTTACCGTAAGCCGCTTCACGGTCGCTAAATATTACACGGCTTATTGCTTGCCCTAAACTTTTTATATCTGCTTCAAGCGCGTGTTCGTAATATGCTTCCTTTTCGGCTTTTGTGTAAGTGCCGTTTAAAATTTTAATGCTGCAACCGTTGGCGCGTAAAATTGTATCGTAATAAAATTGCAAGGTTTCAGCGTCAACAAGTTTTACATCGTTGCTTATTGGTATATATTCCGCCTTCAAGTCAATCGGTAATATTCCGCTTTCGCTGCTTTTTATTTTGCTTTCAAAGTCTTTAATTCTTTGTTCGGTGTCGGTTTCGTCTAAATAAGCATTATATTTAACAACGCCTTTTACTTGACAACTAACTTGCACCGCCTTTGCGATACTCTGCGTTAATTCGTCGTATCTTTCCAGCATTGTTAAAAGCCCTTTGTTATCATCGCCGCCGAACATACCGCCGCCGAAATAATCATTAACGCCGTAATCTTTGCGCCAATGAATAATATCGCTTGCGGGTAAAGTCACTTCGTAACCCGTAGCAAAGCGCATTTTTATAAAATATTCGCCCTTTTCGGTTGTTAAATATTCAACATCGGACGGCTTCAACGGATAAAGTGCCGTATAATGTCTTTCACCGCCCCTTGTTAAATAATATTCGGGGTATATGAAAACATTTTTATTCAATTCAAGCAGAATTGTTATTTTTTCAAGAAAATCTGCCGTTGACATATAAGCATTTGGACGCTTTAACACTTTCGCAATGCTGCTGTCTGTTATCATTGTTTGCCCTTCTGCTGTTGTCTTTATATGTCGCGGGTCAAGTTTTTTAAATTCGTTTGCTTTGCAGCGAATAGACTGCATTATAATATCCGAAGCATAAATGTTATTACCAAAAGACGAATAAAAAGGATAGTCGCCCGTCATTGTTGGTGCTTTGTTTAAGCCTTTTTTATTTGTCTTCGGTGTTTTAAAAAAATCTAAAAGCCCCGTAACAATTACCCCCTTTTATTTAATATATTTTTGAAATTCCGATTTAAACCGCTGCAAGGTTGCGTATAAAATAATCAAAGTAACTGCGCCGTCAATTCGTTTGTTTGGCTGCCCTTTAATTTTTACGCACATTTGTTGCCCTTTATTGTCAACTTCTATTGCACCATTACCCAAGCACCATTTGTCAACGGGGTTTAAACCGTAGTTTATTATTTTCGATTTTAAATCGGCTTCAACCCACTTCATCGGGCTTGACATAACGCTTTTTGTTTGTTGTATAAGTTCGGTTTCAATGCCGTAGTCTTCCATTCGGTTAATAAATTCTTTTGAAAACTTAACATCGTAACCGCATTTAACAATTTTAATGCCGTATTGTTTTTTTAGCCCTGCAAGCCAATCGGCAACAAGTGTTAAATCGTTGTCATTGCCTTCGCAAACTGTCAACAAGCCTTGTTTCGCCCATTCTTTATATTCTGCGCCTGCTTTTGTATCGTCGCTATTTTTTAATTTGCTTTCGGGTAGCCAATAATGCGAAAAAATATATTTTGTGTTATCACCTTCGCGCATAAAAAGCAACTTTGCATTTGTCAAGTCGGTTGTTTCTGCAAGGTCAACCGCTGCCAAACAATAGCAGCCGCGAAAATCTTCAAGGGTTTTCACTTCTTGCGGATAGTCAAAGTCTTCTTGCATAAGCCACGCTTCCGCCGTGTTCTGCGGTATATTAAAATCTTTGCAAAGTAAGTGAATGCGCGTGCCTTTGTCACGCTTTGCCGTTTCAATATCGCGTTCAAGTTTTGCTGTTTTCTTTACGCCGTATCTAATAGCGGGGTTTGACTTTTCCCAAGTCGCGGGGTCTTGCCAAATTTCCGCTTCGCTGTCTTGCTCATATAAGAACGGCATAAAATGAATGTCGTCTATTTCACCCGAAATAACGCCTTTTGCTGTTTCAATTTTTTTGTCAAGGTAACAATCACGGTTAAAGCCTTGTGTCGTGCAATTCAAGAATAACGGTTCGTCTTTACTTGACATACCACGCCAGCACGCTTCAGCAACTTCGCTTTGCCCGTTTTCTTCTTTAATGTCGTGACTTTCGTCAAGGTAAGTTTTAGAAATATTAAAGCCGTCCTTGTTTTGCGTTTTACTTGACAAACGAAAAACAGTTATATTTTTTCTTTCGTTGCGAATTTCAACAAGGTTGTAACCCGTAATTGATTTTTTAGGGTCAAGCCTTGCCCGCATACCCGCAATTTCGCGCCAAATCAATTTTGCTTGTCTGTCGTCATTAGAAGCGCAGCATATATCCATACCGCCTTCGCCTATAAATAAATCGGTGTTGCCGTCTGCTGCAAACATTGTGCTTTTGCCGTTCTTTCGGGCAACTTCAAGTAATGTTTCAGTAAATCGGCGCAGCCCCGTGTCTGCCATTTTAAAAGAATATAGGGCTTCCCAATATGCCAACTGCCACGCCATAAGTTTGACGGGCTTCATATAATACGGCTGCTTTGATTGCAAGCACATCGTTTGCATAAATTTAATGCGCTTGTGTGCTTCTGTCGTGTCGTATATATACGCTGGGTTGCTCATATCTTCAATAAGGTTTTCAACTTCTTTGCGTACCCAATAGCCCACTATTACGCCGCCGCTTTTAATTAAGTCGTGATATTGTTCAAGATATGTTTTCATTATTCAAATTCCGCTAATCTTTTTAACAAGTCGTCTGCTGCTGAATTTTCAACACGATATAAAATCATTAAAAGCGTTTTGCGTTTTGCGTCCACCGCCTGCGAATATTCTTTTATAAGTTTCGCTGCTGGTGTTAGTTCTTGCCGTTCGGGGTTATTCTTATTAACGCGAATATACGGCAAACTTTTTAAATAATTTATTCTTTCAACAAAAAATAAATATTCGTCAATTGTATCAAGCGCAAATTGCTTTTTGTCTTCGTCAACATTATCAAAAAACTTTTGCAATTCTTCTTTTGTTACCATATTCACAAGCACCCCGTTTCTAAAATGTAAAATGTTTTTATAGAATTTGTGTAACCCCTGCAAATTTCAAAAAATTCGCCGAAAAATCTTCAAAAATTTGAAAATTTTACTTTGTGCCAAAATTAAGAGGGGGGCACAGTATAAAAACGAATTTTTATTTTAAGTTTTAGGGGGGGTTATATTTTCTTTCAAAACATAACTTTCAAATTCGTGTCGTTGTTTATCACTTAACGGCATTTGCTGCGGCAACCCCTTCCACGCTTTATAACGCCTATATAATTCGTTAATACGCGCGTTGTTTAAATTAAGCCTAAAACCGTATTTATTATTTGTAAGAAACATTGCCGCTTCTGCCTGCTTTAAATCTTTCATTCTTTTAAACTCTTTTTTGAATTGCTTAAAATTATTTTTCTTCTTCAAGAAGTTTAATTCTTGTGTCGTGGTCGTGTAACTGTTTATAAAAGTCTTTGTGACTTTCTTTGTTGCTGTCTTTTAGGTCGTTTAATGTTTTATCTAATGTGTTTAGCGTTGTTTCAAGTTTAGTTAATAACTTTGTTTGTTTGCTTGAATAAGCCGCCACCGTGCCGAATACGCCAATTAAAGCAATAATTCCCGTTACTATTTCCCAAGTCATTTTTACACCCCTTGTAATTAAAATAATTTTGGTTGCGGGTAAAGGAATTGCACCTTTTTATACGGGTGAATGTGAAAGCCCCGTAAAAGCACTATGCGCCCGCCATATTGTGCGCGGTATTATTTCACCGCCGCGCAATCGGATATTGAAAGAAAGATAATATATATCAAAACGACTTTACGCCGATTGATAATCTTCAAACCATTGTATAATATATTTTTCCCATTCTTGCTTTTGCTGCGCGGTGCGTTTTTCATCGCCTGCAAGCCGTGTTAAACAAGTTTCAAGGCTTTCGTCAATAAAAATCATTTCAGCACCTAAAGCAGCCGTTAAACGCGTTCTGTCGGCTATTCGTGCGCCGCCGTCAATAACAAAAGCCCGTTCCCATTTACCAGCCCTTGTTTTAACCATATCAAGCAAACAATCGCGCATAATAAAAGCATTTGTTTTTAATGCCTGCGGTTTAAAATATCTTTCGCCGCCCGTGATACATTGCCAAATATTATCCATATCAATTACAATGTCGCTATTGCCTTTTATGTTATTAACAAAGGTTGTTTTGCCGCTGCACGGTGCGCCGTAAATATAATAAACTTTTCTTTCAGTAGAAAAGCCAAAGCGTTTATGTATTTCGTTGTGCGAACGGTGCGAAACAATTTGAATGTTTTCGGGGTTTAATGAAATTGAAAAATCATTAACATTTTGCAAGGTAAGCGGCTTTATATGGTGTAATACTATGTCATAAGATTTAATAAGCGGCTGCCCGCTGTATTCATCATATAAAATGCCGTCTTCCTTGTTTGTTCTTTCTGCAATTAACCAAAGCCGAAATTTACGCCATTCATTAGAATTATAAAATTCCGCAAGTGTGTTAAACATATTAAACTATAATTGCGTCATAGCCTGCCGCTTTTAATTTATCTTGCAACGCCTTTGCGTTGTTTACATCTTTAAAAGCACCGACTTGAACGCGGTAAAGTTTAGTTGAATTGTTTGTTGTAGTTGTCGGCTTCGGTGCTTCTGCGATATATTCAATTTTTAAATATTCGCAAATACCCTTTGCGATTGCTTCCGCCATAATCTTTTGTTTTGCCGCTGTATTAACAAAATTATAATCGTTGGCATTGTCGATAAAACAACATTCAACCAAAAGTGCGGTTGCGTCTGTTTCTCTTATAAATTCAAACCAATCGCGCCCGTTGCTATTCTTTTTAGTTTTAACGCCGCGTGATTTAACACCCAGCGCAACAATGTTATTTAAAACGCTTGTTGCAAATTTCTTGCCTTCTGCGCTAAACAATGAATAAAAAACTTCTGCCCCGCGTACCTTTTTATCATACGCATTAAGGTGTATAGCAACGGCAACATCGGGTTTATATTTGTTGCATTTTGCAACTGTGTTTACGGGGTCGGTGTCTGTTGTTCTGCTCATTTGATATTCAATGCTGCAGCGTTTTAATGCTGCTGCCAAATATTTTGAAATTGATAAAGTTAAATTTTTTTCATACACGCCATTAACGCCGATTGCGCCGCTGTCTTTGCCGCCGTGTCCTGCGGCAATAAAAACTTTTTTAGCCATTTTTAAAACCTACTTTCTTTATTCTGTTGCTTCTGTTTCTGTTGGTGTTTCTGTTTCTTCTTCCGCTGCTGCGTCGGTTTCTGTTTCTGTTTCTTCTTCAATAACAATGTATTGTTCATTAATCACGCTTTGAATTTCCGCAAGGTCAATTTCTTCAAGAACGCCTTTTTCGTGCCACCCTGCGGCATTCAAAATAATTTGATAATCTGCCATTTTACCAACGGCAAGAATTAAACCGCTTTTAATAAATTCGCGTAAACTAAACATTTTTAAACATTACCCCCTAACGATATTATTGCTTGTTGAATTTTAATATAGTCCGCATTTACTTGCGAATGAATATTTCCCACCGCTTGCGCGTTTGGTTTATTAATGTAATAGTCAACTTCTGCAAACGCTTCGCTTAATATAGTTGTTGTGCCTTTGTTAGTCATTAACTGCCTATAAGCATTAAGTTCGGTTTCGCTTAATGGTGTTTCTTGTGGTGTTGCTAATAAAGAAATGAATTTCGGGTCATTTTCTGTTAGCCATTGTGTAAACTCTGCTAGGGTTGTA
>JAEIGA010002390.1_pt1 | contig 29955 bp, 53 predicted proteins | sample 9270691 | NCBI WGS metagenome assembly JAEIGA01 (sample SAMN17057246, study PRJNA624740) | gut metagenome | biome: biome; isolation source: fecal sample | host: Bos grunniens | place: China: Xizang | collected 2019
CCTCACAGCGGCAACGATATTCGCTATGGTAAACCGTGCATTGTCCCCGGAATGGAGTCCGACAACCTCGTCAGAATTACCCGGTGTTGCGCTGGGGAACTGTGACCATTTTGTATCTGCCATATCATCACCTACTCTGTGACCATATAATCCCCGGATTCGGTTATCATACGGTCTTCGTCAATTTCGGTTATCATGTAATCATCGCCCGGAATGGGAGGCTTGCGGTCTTTCGGGGCTCGGCCCAGCTTGAGGCCCGTAATGACCCCGGTCATGAAAGATTCGTAGTCAAAAGGCATTACACCGCACCTACCACATAAAGCTGACTTCCGACTTGGGATAGTGTTGCTGTTTCAAAAAAGCTGTTGAGTTCATTATTATTCCCAATAAAATGAGCGTAATTGGAAAATAATGGTGTAACATACGGCAAAGTCGAACTATATTGAATTCGATACTTTCCCAATACAGAATCTTCGTGATATACAAAGCGACTACCAAAAGTAGTTGAAAACCAATCCGTTGTTCCGTCTGCAAAACAACCATATTGGAAGAAACCAACCTGATGATTTTCCACTCCATTTGGGCAGAAAAACAGGATGTATTCTCGATCTTGTAAATCTTTCCAAAGCATCCAATATGCAGGATTGGGCCACAAACTTGTGTCAACTTGTGCAAACATCAGTCCAACATAATCATTACTGCCTCTAGACCACTCCACAGGTGCTTCTGCACCCATTAGAAAACAAGGATAACGCTGAAAGGTGTTACCGCCATAATCCCTGTGCGGCCTCCACAGCGTCCTCCCCACAGCCAGCCCAGCCAGAAATGAATCCCTGTCATACGCCATTACCAGACCACCGCCGTTTCGTGCCCGTCCCCGTCCGTGAACAGAATCGGACGGCCCTGTGAATCAAAGTCAACGAGCCAGCTTGCCGTCTGCTGCCCATCCAGTTCTTCGGAGAAATAGCCAGCACCCCAGCCGGAGAAATCCAGTTCCGTAGGCTTGCGAAGTCCGTACAAGTCCATATACCCGGCACTATTCATCCGCAAGCCTTGGTCATTCCCGTAAGAGTCCGTGAAGCTGATGTCAAAACCATCGGCAGATTTATGCAGGATTCCCTTGGTATAACCCTGATTATCTCCTGCACCCATGATGAGCATAGGGACATAGGTCTGAGATTCCTGCTGGAAAGCAAACTGCGCTTTGACAAGTTCGCTATACGGATAGACCATGACAGGCCAATCCGTTTCATTGGTGGTGGAATAAATCTGATTCCCGTCCTCATCCACAGGGTATCCGGCAGAAGTATGTCCCACAGGTTCTCTCTGCCAATACAACCCCTGTCCATATCTGTTGGTGGCCTGAGTTGGAGTGGTACTGCTGACAGTTCCCGTTATGAATCGGATGTACTGCTCTCGGATGTGAATATAGTTATCATCGCTAGTGTCACTCAGGATATACTTACGAATCCGGCGAGAGGTAGACAGTTCATCAACGGTTAATTCGGCAATCGTTCCCTGTTCGGCATACAAGCTGTCAGTAAAGACCGCATCAGCACCCAAAGCACCGTCAAAGACGTAGTCCCCTTTGATGGGATCAAAATAAATGCGGTCTTTCATCACCCCATCTATCAGGGCGCGCATGGTGAAAACATCAGAGTTAAACAGGGCTTCACTTGCACCGTCAGTCCTCTTGATTTCCAGACCCTTCTGCCGGGAGATCGTCACCCCGTAGTAGGGAGTGTTCAGCCCAACTTTGCGCCTGAGTGAACGGTCAACGTAATCAGCATAAGGGTATTCGTGGTCAATCTCCTGCTCCCCCTCTGCCGCAATCCCGGCTACCTCAAGAACCTCTGCCGTCACATCAATCGTAAAAGCCGGGGAGGTGATTTCCTCGCCTGTGTACCCAACCGTGACCCTATCCCCTACCTCAAGGGCAAGGTCAATAAAAGAACCAGTCCCATTATACGGTCGATAGGTCGTACCGCTGATTGCTGTCAGGATGCCATTCGCCGTTTCCTGTGTGGCCCAAGGGGATTCACAGACCAGTTCCCTCCCCGTGCTGCCTCCTGCTTCGTAGGCTTCCTCATCTGCCCAATACACAGTCACTTTACTCCACGCACTAAAGGCAGGAGCAGTATGGAGTTGGGCAGTATTAGTGCCAAGATTGAGGGTATCGGAGTTGCCTGTCAGGGGAACGAGACGAAGTTTGTTGGCAGGAGTGATGGTGAAGTTCCCGGCGTGATGGACTGCGATATAGCCCAGCACTTCCCTCATATTCAGATCGTTGGGGTATTCGACTTTGTATCCTGCCCCGGAATGGATAGTTGTACGGGAATCAAGAGTGACACCAATGATGGAGCATATCTCGTCCACCACATCGTCCATATCTTGGGGCCACTCGTCAAACCCTGTCACATCGGCGTAACTGTTCCCGCCAACGCCGTCAGCCTTGAGCATAGCGTCAAAGCAGGACAGGTCAAGGATTCCGTTGATCTCGTCCACCGTCCTGGTGTCGATGTAGAATGTCCCCAGCGTAATCCACTCGCTCGTCTGCATTTCCGTGGTGAGGCGGTACTTGGGTACTACCGTTGCCATTCTCGGCACATTGGCAGATGCCTCAAATATGCTGCACTCAAACGTAGCGGACACACACCCGCCGACGGACGGCATATCGCCCGTGAACAACTGGCGGTGAATGTGGGGGAGGCTGTGTCCCCCGCCCACATCTGCCGCTATCTTGTCCATCCCATAGTCAACACCGTTGATGGTGATTACCCATTCCACGGCATGGTTTTGCGTGGCGAATATGGAGTTGTAGAGATTGCTTCTGGCAAGCATCTAGCGCATCTCCTTACATCTCAACTAGGGGAAAACTAAGCTCCTGGTATTCTTCTCCGTTAGTATGCTTGATGACGTATGTGGTCTTTACGCTGTTGCTATACATCGTCATGGTTTTGGATGCATTAGTCATCGGATAGGGATTCACGGTGACGGAAAAGGACTCAGGTTCAAGGAGCGTGTGGAGCATTGCAATCTGCGACTTTGTAAGCAGAATCGTCGTAATGTCCATGCGTTCCTTGATTGCAACCCTTCCCCGGTGCATCAGACCAGCCATATCCCGCCCAGCATCGGGGGCCTCGACATCGTTCCGGCTGAATGTGATCCCGCCGAACTTGATGTAATTTGTAATGTCGGTTCCGTTCACAACAACTGTCACGCCTTACACCCCCGTCGCCCTGGAAAGTCTGCTCTGACCATATTTGATCTCTCTGCTGTCCAAGTAAACGTGTACGGACACATCCTTGTTTCCGCTGGTAGTTGTCATTGCTTCTAAAAGGCCATCTTTTACAGCTTCTCGCATTTGCTCAATATTCATTACACCAGTCCTGCCGCCCATGTCGGCAACGATTTCGGCTCCACGCTCACCAGCGATGAAAAGGGTTCCGTCGTTGCTGAAACTGCCTCCGTTTGCGGCGAACGCCAGTGCGCCAAGGGACGCACCTCCAGTAGCGGGAGCGAGGGCTACTGCGGCAACCGTAACAGCCGCGCCGATAGCAACAGGGACTACCCACGTTTTATTTCTCGACCACCAGCTAGATACCTTTTCTCCCGTAGCCTCCATAAAGTTTTTAAAACTTTCCCAGGCAGAACTAAGGGCTTCTCCAACGCTATTGGCTACACCTGTCGCCCAATCGACTATGCTCTGAGCGGTATTGGTTGCCCAAGACCAGATGTTAGAAGCGGTTGCGTTTATAAATGTCGCAATGTTCTCTCCTGCATTAGTCAGCCCTAAATATACGTTTTGCGCGATGTTTACAAAGGCTGTTCTGGTGTTTTCAGCAGCGTTTCTCGCCCACTGTCCAAATGCCGAAGTGGTGTTCTTTACAAAAGTCGTTACATTGGTTCTAGCGTTGGAGAGAGCGTTTCCGATAGATGTGCTGAGTTTGTTGTACCCTTCGCTCACTCTTTGCTCTAATTCCAATGTTCTGCTAATCAAAGTGGTTTTGAGTTTTTCGTAAGTGGTCGTTGCGTTCCCCCAAGCTTTTTCAAGGGTAGTCCTTATGCTTTCCCCCATTTTTTCAAACGCAGTAGATGTCGCCTCTGCCGTCTGATTGATTCTCTCGGACACGGCTACCTTAACTGCGTCGTGTGTTGTTATCACGGATGTCAGAATGTCTGCAAGAAAACCTCTCACTGAATCAAGAACCGCGTCCAACTGCGGCTGCGGATCGAACACTTCAACTGTCACAATGGCGGTATAGGGGTTTGCAGCTACCAAATCATCCAGCCATTGTTTCACTTTCTCCATAAGAGGAAGGTCAAGATTCCATGCCATGTTGAGGTCTAGTTCGTAAGGTTTTCCAAAGATTTTTTCTAGCAACGCCTCCAGTTCTGCCAGAGCATCAAGAGTAGCATCCGTCCAATCGTCAAGGGGCTTAAAGAACGGAGTGAAATTCTGCCACTTGAAATCGAAGGTGGGTGCGTTCCCGTATGTAAACATGGTGCTATAGTCTGTTGCGTTTCCACCAGAACCGGGGCCGTTTAGCCGATTGATGACATCGAAGCCAAGGATAGTGCGCTTGTAATCCTTTGCCGCCTTGTCAGCTTCCTTCCACCCCGTAGCTACTTCCTGTGCAAGAGGAAACTCACTTTTTCCGTTCAGAGTGGCAAATAGCCATGTCAATGCTTGGGCAAGTTCCGTGACTAGATGAATCAGCTCAACGATAACTGGCTCCAGAGCAATTATCAGTTCGCCAAGCGCCGCTCCAAGCTGATTCTTCATCTGAGCGGATGCCGTTGCGATTCTGTCCAGTGCCGGGGCAAGGTCGCCACCTACCGCCTTGCTCCATTCATAGGCGTTTTCAAGACCCTCCCGGAACGCTTGGGCGATTTCCTTTATGATCGTGCGAAGCAAACGGTAGAATGCGATTCGCTTTAAAGAACCGACGAATCCTTCAAGGGGAGTTTGCGACTTCTTTGCTGACTTTCCTACTTCCTCGATTCCCTTTGCGGTGTCTTGGAGGGAATTTGCGGCCTTTGCAATATTTGAGGCGTTTCCTAATCCGCTGAGATTGACCCCGTTCATGTCTCTTAGCGCATTGGTGATTCTCGTCAGTCGGCTAACGTCATCGTTGTTGATGGATTTCAGCGCAGCGGCAAGGTTCTCTATACCCTTTGCCATACCGCTGAATGCAGAAGCCCTAACGCTCGTCCCGGAGATGGACTGCATTGCCCTTGCTAGTGAGGACAGATTGGAAAGCCCAGAAAGCGCTGCCGCTTTTGCTTGCAGTTGTCCAAGCGCATCAGCCAGCGATGTAATTGTTTTCGCAGAGCTGCCAGATACAGTTGTCTTTACGTTGATTTCAAGGTTTTCTACCGTCAACTCGCATCAGCTTCCTTTCGCTTAGCTTCCCATCTCCGCTTCCTAGCCATCAGCACTTCACGCATTTCATTCACCTTGCGTCTGTTCTCTGCATCCTGCTCAGATTCGGTCATATCGGTTATTCTCTGCGGCTTTTCTGGGTATTTGTTCTTCTTGTTCAATGCGGCTCCGATAGCGGCCCGATTGTAGAGTCCTTGCAGCCACATTTCCTGATTCTTTGCTTCGATCTCAAACTGCCGTTTTTGCCAGTAAGCTTCCAGACGGTCAAGGCTCTCATGCCAGAACTCGTCGTATGTCATGCCGTACATCATGTAGTACGGACACATTGCATCGAGGTATTTTCCGTATTCGGACTGCGGCGAGTCTAAATCTATGTCGGAAAAGGATGTTTCGCCGCTTACGTCCTCTTCCAGGCGACGTTTCCCTGGCTGCGCTTCAACGCATTGATAGCGTCCTCATACTCAGCCCCGATAGCCGTCATAAGCGCATCCACGGGTTCGCCATTTTCGTCGTATTCCTGTTCCTCTCCGTCTGCCACAGGCGACAAGGCGCGGTAGATTTCCATGCGCTTCGCGTCCGGCACGGTGTTGTGATGGGCGATAAACAGGCCCTTCCAGAGCGTTTCTGCCCCCAGCAGCTTGTCCCCTAGCTGCGCGAAGTTCACGCCGGATTTCTCCATCTGTTTCAGCGTGAAAGCTGTCACTTCCAGCTTGTAGTCCTTTCCATCGGCGGTGAAAGAAATCATTGTCTTCTCCTATTCTGTGTTGTGTTATGCGGATAGGGGCGACTTACGCCGCCCCATTCCATTACGAAGTGATTGCCGTAGTCCAGTCGGCGTACTCGTTCTCGACGATCTGGATAGCTCCCTGAACCGCAGACCCGGCCTCCACGTCAGGGAAGCGCATGGGCAGAGGTTCGCCGCGCACAAAGATAGCGTCGGTATCGCCAGGAAGGATGAACTCAAACCAAAGGGCTTTGCCCCCGGTCAGAGCTTTGTACTCCGCAACGATATCGCCCCAGTCGGCGCGGCTCGTCGGATTGATGTTCGCCGCCAAGGAAATGCTGCCGTCGTTGTTCTGGAGGCCCTTGATAAAGCGGTGGCGCTCGGTCTCACTGAGCGGGGTAACGTCCAGCATATCGTAGTCAGCGCCAAGGCCGGATACGCCAGTAACGTAGTCCGCGATATTCAGCGTCGCACTCGTGGCTTTCTGTTTAAAGCCCGTGGACGGCATCGTTCCAGCGGTGCTTTCAGGGGCGTAATAGATTTTCACACCCGCAGAGCTGATTTCACCAGCCATAGTGATTACTTCCTTTCTTTAAGGCATTTCCTCGCCGCTGCCGATGACACGTCTGAACCTAGCGACGAGGGTGTAGTATTTTGCGTCAGTTCGGTCTATGGGTTCCTCCATCGTCTCTACAAAGTACAGACCACGCAGAGCGTTTTTGACGGTTCCCATCAATGTGTACGCCTGTTCTTTCGACCCAGCCTGTAGGTTGGAAATCGTCTGGACTTCCCATGTCGTTTCATAGATGTCTTGCGCGTTTCCCAAAGTCGCGGTTTGAGCCGGGGTAAACCGTCCGATTTCACGGGCAAAAACGGTAGGGAACTTTGCGGGAGTAGATGAGTAGGCTTGTGCCACGTTCGCGTTCGGCTCAGTAGCAAGCACCGCAGCACGAATCACGGTGAAAATCGCGTTGTTTGTGTACTTCACTGTCCGAACACCTCCCTTGCTATCATCGGCAACCTCTGCACCATGTACTCATAGGCGTAATAGAACGCTGGGGTGGGTTGTACTTCTCTGAAGATGTGACCACCGAACACCCAGAAGCCATAACGCGAATACATCTGTGCGTGGTTCATAGACCACGTTCCCGGCCTTGCCTCTGGCGGTACGGCATCATACTTGTCGTTTTCGCTGCCAGCCGCATCACCAGCGCCGAACTCGATGAACAGGATGTCCTCCCCTTCGGCAACGATCTTGTAGCCGTTTTTGGTTTTGACAGTCTCTATCATGCTGGCGTGGTTGCCGTGTACCTGACGGATGATCGGTTCGCCAATTTCGCACAGCCGCCGTGCAACTTCTTCCAGTTTCTTTTCCGTTGAATCCGGCGATGTCTTGTCTCTCATACTCCGCAGCCGATTCACAGCGTTTGCCACGCTGCCTGTTACTGTGATCTGCACAGGTATCACCCGCTTTCGGGAACGGGAGATACGTCAACCCGGCTGATAGCGATTGCTATAGAGTTAAGGGACTTTGCCACACGCCTGACGATGTAGTTGAAACCTTCGGAGCTTTTTACAGTCTCGCCAGGTTCGCCGCCCGGAGCGGGTATGTCTTCCGGCTCCTTGTCGTACCAAAGCACGGTGTTCTCGTCGATTGGACATTCCATCCAGTCCGTCATAAGAACCCGGTCATAGTCCTTCAAGTAACCAAAGCTCTCAGCGTAACTCTGCCCCGTTGTCGGTGACACGTTCGCCATCATCATTACTGGCGTGGTATAGTGGGCAACCTTTTCACCCGCGTAGTTCCCGTCTGAGTCCGTCAGTTCCGTCTGGCCCTGATACTGGGCGTACCAGATGGGGGTCTGGTTCCGTTTCAGCGTTCTCATGTGGTCGGAACCCCCAAATACGGAGTAACCTCATTGAGAAGCTGTGCCGAAATCCAGGAGGATTCGTATGTGCGGTCAATGCCGTTCTCATCGTGCCGGAGCTGGCCCTCTGCCCCGATCTTGTTGTAAAGGTCGAGGGCGATTCGGAACTGCAAGTCCTGATAGCGCGGCTCCACATAGGTTTCCTCTACCTCCTGCCCATCCACTTCAACGGTTCTGGTCGGGTATTCACCAAAGGGGAAGCGGCGGGACAGGATCGCTTCCTTGGCAGATTCAACCAGATCGGCAAGCAACTCCGTATCGGTTTCGCCTGTCCTCAGTTGCAGCCTTTGAATAATCGTCATGTCTCGCCGCCTCCTGTCGGTTTACTCTTTGGATTCGTCGGTTTTCTTCGACCTGCCGCCACGACGCTTCGTAGGCTCTTCGGGCGGGAAGATTTCAGAAACGAACTCGTCCTTCTTCGCGGGTTTGGGCGTAACGTCTTCCAGAGTCGTTACATTTTTGTTCTTTTCGGCCTCAAAGTGCCTGTGAAGCATCATGGCTTCTCACCGCCTTATCAGGACTCGACGGACAGCTTAATCATGCCCTTCGGGTTCAGCAGATACGGGGCAGCGAGGATGGAGCCAGCCAGAACGGTAGACTGATTCAGGATGTCCCTGTCGGTCTCGACCATCACGCCGCGCTTGATGAACACAGCGAGAGTGCGGGGCTTCACGATGTAGAGGTTGCCAGCCGTGACGAGGCGGTTGGAAACAATCACGTTGCATCCGTAGGCCATGCCGACAGTGCCGCGAATCTTGACTTCCGCAGCAATTTCGGAAGCGGGAATCCAGTTCGTCGCAGCGGGTTTGCCGATGAGCTTTGCGTAAAATTCGGGAGTGACCAGAAGGGCCTTCTGACCCTCGGCATCCTCACCGAACTGGGCAAGCGCCAGGGGAATATCCTCCGGCTCAAGGCCAGTGCTGGCAGAAGTGGAGTAGTTGGACTCAGAGGCGCTGTTCGCAGCCAGAGCAGCAAGCAGAGCATCGTCCATAGCATCGTCACAGGCCAGCGCCACCTGCATAGCGGCCTCGCCAAGAGGATCGCCGTAGCCGGACAGCACAGCCTCGTCGGTGATCTGCACGGCCTTGCCGTACTTCACGATGGTGACGGAGCTGGTGGACTGAGTGAGCTTTGCAACGGGGATGTCATGACCCTCGCTCACGGAACTGGCCTTGCCGATGTAGCTGTAGAACGGCAGAGTCACGGTATTGCCAGCCCGACCCTGAAGGGTGTAGTCGATCATGGCGAGGGGGCTGAAAACCATTCTGTTGGTCAGCTTGGTTTCGATCAGGTCAGCAACGACCTGGGGGTTGAACAGAGCGGAAAGATAGGTTCCAGTGGTGGTATCAACCGTAGCCATAGTAAATTCTTCCTTTCATATTTGATTTTTTCATTTCGCCCTCCCCATCAGTCTTTCGTACTCAATGGGGTGTTCATTGGCAAACTTGACGCGCTGCGTGTACGTCATTTCGTCAAGTTCTTTCTTGGTGATCGTCACGCCGTCACCGCTGCCGACACCCGGAGGAGGAATCTTGCCGAACTCCTGACGGAGAGCTTTTTCCTTCGCCGTCCACGCTTTCTGAAAAGCGGCGATAGCGGCATCAACGTCCTCCGCGCCGTAAAGGTATTCCGCAACGGAATTGGAAATGGCTTCGTCACCGACAAAGCCCATGACTTTCTTTGAGGTTTCCGCAACAGCGAACTTCTTTCGCAGTTCAGCGAGTTCTTTGTCTCTTGCTTCGTCCTGCGCTCTCTTTTCCTCTGCCGCGACCTCCTCCTCAGACTGTTTTGCCCGGAGAGCCTTTTTGTAGTCGCCAGCTTCTTTGGTGGCCTTATCGAGTGCCGCCTTTTGCTTGGCGAGGTCGGCCTTGAGCTTGGCGATCTCCGCGCTCTCATCGGTTTTCTTTTCCTCGTTGGAGTTTTGTTCCTGGTTGTTTTCCTGATTGGTTTCCTGGTTGTTCACGTTCGCGTCGTCTGCCATGTTCGTTTTCTCCTTTGCGCTTTTTAGGTGATCTCCCACCATTTCTTGATTTGCGAATTGTTTAGACTCGCTTCTCTGCGAGATTTGCGAATTGTTTTAGGTGACTTCTCTGCCACCAATATCAACGGTTTCCCGTCTATATCCGAAAACGCAAAAAGAGGCAGTAATCCCGTGTCTTTCCACACGAAACTACTGCCTCTGTAGTTGCCTTAAATAACAGGTGGAATGGGTTAGGCAAACCCTTTTCGTCTGGCCGGACTATCCACCTGATATTTACTTTTTATCTCAGTTCATCCCAAGACTTGTTTTTGTACATCTCAACGAGAGGATGATTTTGATATTGCCTGATCGCCGCGAAGTGTACGATCTTCGGCTGAGTTGTAGGCTCGGTATAGTTGTTTGCGTTGTATATGCTCGGTATCTCAAGGATTCCGCCTTGACACTGCTCCGCAATGCAGTCCTGCTCATTGAAACCGTATCGCCGGACGTTCAGAGCGTCGATCAGTTCGTCTCCCTTGCCGCTGTCACGGAGCTTCGCCAGATTCAGCATCATCACGCCGCAGTTGATGTACGTCCTGTACATTGACTTCGCTGGTTCCTTTGCCCCGGCGAGGTAGTGACCGTCCAACGGAATGTCCCACAGTTTGGAAATATCCTTTGCAACTATGGTGTCCACATCCAGGGAAAGAATCTTGTCCAGGTTCGGAAACACCCGATGCAGCGCCGCCCTCATAAGCACCATGTATGTCCAGGGCTGGTCGTAGTTTGGCCCATCCGCTCGGAAAAACTGCTGTCCTGAGACGTTGATTATTTCCACAAAATCAGGAAGCTCATATGGGAACGTATCGTCCTCAATCAGCAGAAAAACCTTGTCTACATCGGAATTGGCTATGAGAGACTTCACAGCAGGAAGCATATCTTCATACAGATTCTTTGTCCCGCAATAGCAAGCGGCTTTCATAGCTTAACCTCATATTCAATGTGCTTGAGCCATGCCCTAACCGAATCTTGCTCGATCAGCATTCCCTCTTTTGTCGCATTTTCCCGTGCCGCAATTGCGTACTCAGCAATCTTCAAGTTTGTGGTATTTCGGAATGTCTTTCCGTGCTTGGTGAAGAACTCCTTGAACGCCTTTTCCGCTGCCTTGATATACCTATGGTTCTTGTCCATTCGGTACGACGGCTTTTGGAAATCGTAGTAGCTGTTCAGAACCGTCATGCACACAGCTCCAACGTATGCTTCATCAAGTCCGCGATTTCTGAGCTGATCGCACAGGCCAATGCGTGTAAGCATCACATCCGGGTATGTGCGAAGAACAAAGTCCTTCCGGTCTTTCCGAACTACACTGTTATCGTTCCACCGCCAGAGATAATAGGGAGTGTCGATGTACTTGATCGTCCCGTATTCCTTTGCCACGGCGTAGGTAAGCATATTGAAATACCCGTCTTCGTGAACGGTCATCGCCGGGTCAAAGCACAACCCTTGCTCTACAAGGAACGCTCTCCGATAGGCTTTCCCGTGCATGAACGTAAGGTCACGGGTATGGGGATGAATCATGGGGTTCCCGTCGATGTCCCAGGTTTCCTCAATGAATGCCCCGCACAGGAAATCGACTTTTTCCTGCATTGCGGCGAACACCAGATGCAAGGCGTAGTTGTTGAGGAACCCATCGTCTATATCGCAGAACATCACATAGTCTGCCGTGGACTGGTCAAGTCCGTAGTTCCTCGCCGCAGATACGCCCTCATGTTTCTTCGTGTATACGTCCGTGTGAAACGGGTATAGTGAGTTCAGATTGCTTTCCGGCAGTTCAAGCGTCCATTTGCCCTCGCCGTCGTTCACAACGATCACACGGATGTCTTTGAACAACACCCCCCGCTGCGTGGCGATAGTGTCAAACAGGTACTTGCAGACTTCCCAGGGTTCCTTGTAGTGCGGTACGATGATATCAAGTTTCAATGATTACTGCCCTCCGTAATCTGCCCTTTAACGAACAAGCGGAAGGTGGAGGGCATACCACTTTTTCGCTCCGTCGAGCTATCCGCTTGCCGCTTGCCGTTTCTAAGCCTCTCGGTGAACCTGTCCGGCACGGTTCATTTCTATCACAGAAAGGAGGTTTTCCCCAATGGTGACAGCCAGGTTATATGACTGGGAGCAATTCGCAACGGCAGCGGTAATGCGGTCTTGGGGGTACTTTGTCGATGTCGTACACTTTTCCATCACGGGGAGAACAGGTTTTACACACTTTTTCATCTTCCTGTGTGATCCACCGTACACGTTTGACACCAGCTTCCCTATAACCATCCAGCGCGGCTTCCAGTTCCGCTTTATCGGCGTACTGTGAAAGCTGCAATGTCAGATACCGAAGCGCCTTGCTGATTTCTTCCGTCTTCTTGTGCGAAGCTATCAACGCCTCTACAAGCCGCTGCTTTTTTCGCTCGATCTCCGGCTCAAACTGATAAAGCGTTACGGGGTCATATTCATCAAGCATTTCGATGATATAATCCTCGGTAATGCTCTCGTCCGCAGCTTTTTCCGCTTCCTTTTCTGACTTACCAGCCGCTATCATTGCGTCGATAAATGCCATCCTTGCAATTAGAAGGTATTTCTTCTTTGCAACCCGAACGGCCTTGTCATAAACACTTTCAACGGCGTTTAGGATGTTCAGTTCATCGAATTTCAGTTGTTTGAGCCGTGCAAACGATTTGAGGTTTCGGCGGTTCATGTCGCGGATAGCGGCATCGGCGTACTGGAACATTAGCCGCCGTCACCACCGTCCGTGTCAGGAGTTCGATCTATCGTTATTTTTCCAGTTCTACTGTCCGTCCGTGTTTGTATGGAACTGGCGATCTTGGGAACCTCGTCAAGCTCCTCTGCCTTTTCTTCCTGGTACGCTTCAAAAGTGAGCGCATCACTCTCAGGGTCTTTTGACAGTTTCGAGAAAGTGAAAGCCTGAATCGGAGGACACCCAGCGGCGGTAAGAGTCGAGAAGGATTGCGTCTTTACAAGCAAGTCTTCGTAGCTGCGGCGACCAAACTTCGGCTCAACATCAGAGACGGAGAGCTTGTCTAGGACGTTACTCTCTCGGCAGATTTTCAGGACGATCTTCAAAAACTCCGTCTCGGCCTGTTTCCAGCCGCCCTCGGTTTCCAAAGACCGTGCTTCAGCGTTCCACCAGCCGTTCTTCATGATGACTGCGCCGTTATTTGAACTGTCAGACCTGTTTGCGTCGCCCTGAGACGGCATACCGACGATTTGCAGAATCGTATGGTAAATATCGTCAACAAGCGTCTGGGTCTGGCTCTGGTCAAGCTGTTCGTTGAGGTAGTACACCCGGCTCTGCCGACCATCCTGAGACGGAGGAAGTTTCAGAGCGCCCATTTCCTTCAGTTCGGTTAGCTGCTCTGCGGTAACATCTACTCCCTCAAACACCATGATTGCCTGGATGAACTGCTCGATTCCGTCCAGACGGTTGCTCATGGTCGTGTTGTAGGCATCGAGAAGCGGCAGCACCACTTCAAACGCACCCATGTACACAGCGTTGCACGGGTATTCAATGAGCGTCACCGCTCCGAAATTATGCCTGGTTATGCTTACGATCTGACCAGCCGATTGTGCGTTGCCGTCAATCGTAAACGTCTCGTTCGGGGTGTAGACCGTGTACCTGATCTCCCCAGTGTCGGAGTTCTTGTAAACATAGGTCACGCCAGCTACGACACGCTTCGACACGTCATTCAGACGGATAACGAACGTGTTGCGAGGGTCAGGAATGTAAATCTCAAACGGAGCTTCGTCGTACAGTTCTTCGCTCCCGGCCTTATCGTTAAGTACGAGTCGATAGCCCACTCCGTAGGTGAACATATTGTAGGCAAGCTGCATATCTTTTGACTGCTTGCCCTCGGACAGCATCAGCGAATTGAGCGTTTCCACCTTTTTCGGAACGCTTTTTTTGCTTCCACGGGAAATATACTGGATAGGCTCCCCAGCAAACTCAGCAGTTTTGAACGTCACAATCTGATTTGCCACGTTCACCACGACCCGATTGCATATCTCCTGGTGGTACACTTTCACCCGGTCAATGATGGGCTGGATGCCGCGCAGGTACTTCTCCAGGTACACTTCCTCTGACCTGTTCCGGGCGTGGACGTTAAGTGCCTTGTTCAGCACTTCAACCACGTTGCTTGCGTTCACTTCCGGCACATCCGTCAATATTTGCCGTCTGCCGTGCAAAGACATCGGGGGCATGACGCTGAACGTGTTGCTTTCGTTATTGTTCTTTATCCCTCGAACACGGACTTCTTCTTCGCTCACGCACTCACCTCCGATTTCGCATAAAAAAGGGACTAACCGCCTACAATTCGTAAGCAGCTAGTCCCATTCAGACTGTCATCGTCACCCAGCGGCGACAACCACCTTGTATTTCGTTTTCATTCGGGGAACCTCATAGATTTTCAGTTCTCCCGTGCGAGGATCGTAGTCTATCTGCGCCCTCGCGCCGCTTGAAAGCAGTTCGTTGATCGTCTGTACCGCTTTCGGCGATAATGAAATCTCTTGTTTTGGCATAGATACCTCATCGCATCTAGTTTCACGTATATATTATACCACAATATGTAGGCCCTGTCAAGGTGTTTACCTTTACAAATGTTACTATTGTATTTAGTTTTTGTTGCAATTTATCGAAATGGACTTTTGTGGGCCTAATTCTTTGGTTTTCTTTTGCATACTCTTGGTGGTGTTGTCAGCGCACGTTCTTCGTCCCATCCAAGTTTTCTGATTCTGTCCTTCACGATCTTGATTGGTATGTTATGCTCATGGCATTTTCTCGCAAACTCGGTCACGTTCTCCCTTATTGGCTTCTCTACCGCTTCTTCAACGGTCATGCCACGTTCAGTAAGCCTATCGTGCATAGTTTGATAGTTAAGGCCGTAGCGTTCGCACAATTCCACCAGTGACACAGTTTCCCCTTTGTACTCTACCCGAAATGTCTTTACTTTATTCCTCGCCTGTTCCCTATACGGAATCCACTTGCAATTTTCCGGGCAATAGTCCCCATTAACGTCAATCCGCTCGATAGTCATTTCATCTGTGTAACCGTGTGATAACGCCCAATCAGCAAACACGTCGAATCCGTCTGCTGGATTAGTCCATTCTTCGCACACTTTGATTCCACGCGCTCCATAATTCTTATACCTTCCGTGCGTTTTCCTCATGCAACGCGCTTTCATAGACTGTAGAGTAGAATATAGCCTCTTGTTTTCGCTGATCTTATGCTGATACTTTGATTTGCCATTGACTTCCATATTTCCTCCTTGCATTTCGCACGAAGGAACAGTATAATAATCATACCGCCCCTTTGTGGGTGTGGTTTTGTAAGGCAATCGGGCTGACTTTCCACGGCCTCCCGGTTGCCTTATTCTTTTGTCGCTTCGATTATCAGCATACGGATATAGCCGCTGACCGACATCCCTTTGCTTTCCGCTTTCCGTTTCAACTTCTCCAGAAGTTCTTTTGTGATGAATGTGCTGATGCGCTCGGTATTTTCGACTTGTTTTGCCATAGCAATACCTCCTCGGCACTATTATAGCACTTTATACGCACAAGTCAAGTATATTTTGCGTTCACCTAAATGGACTCTGGAAAATTTCAACTGTGTTAGGTTTGGAGAAAAATGCCATGCTGATGCTTCCTGCAAGACTGTCCGGGGCATCGTCGTGCTGGTTGCGCCCCGTCATGGTGAAGGAATACACATTTTGCATGAACAGAGTGTAGTCCTTGCTTCTGTTTCCATCAGAACGGAACACCATACGCTCCCGAATGTCAGGGGCATAGTCGTAGATTCGCTGCTCCTTGCTCTTGTTCGTAGGTGCTGGCTTTTTCATCAAATTCACTCTGATACCAGCCTCTTTCAGCATCCTATCCACGTCATCAGCATAACTCGCCGTCATTTTCGTCGCTTCGATGGTAATGGCGGCGATTTTGTATTTCTTGGCGAGATTGACAATTTCCGGCTGGCTGATGCGCTTATCTCCGTCCGTATAGAGTACATCGTGAACGAAAAGGTCATCATCGTATTGGAAGCAGACCGGGCCAGCACAGAAGTCACCTCCACCGTAGGCAGCATCCACCCACAGAAACACTCTGTCCGGCTCCGTTTCGGGCAGTACGCCGTTGTAGTACCGCATATCGCCTGGGTCGAACAGCGCTCCGGCTCTCTCCACAGGCTGCTGCTGGAACTGAGCCAGCCAGGATGCCATGTCGTTGTTCCGTTCAAAGGAAGATCGAATTTGCCGAAAGCTTTGCGTTGATTTTCCCTTCCCGTATTGATAATCAAAATTGCTTTCGTCCGTTACAGGGTCTAATGCCGGGATGCTGATTTCTTTGAAAACGACACTTGCAAATTCCGGGTCGTTTGTCAGTGCGTCGATGCGCCGCGAAATCACGTCGTAAAGGCTCCACCGGGTTCCGATCCATAGACGCTTGATCTTCTCTACGGATTGTCTCGTCATAAAGTCGTTCTCAACGTGCTTCCATGCCGTGTCCAGACGGTTGCGGTTCAACGCTTCCTCTATGCCGGAGTGAGGGTCATCCATGATCTGATACCCGGACGCATCACAAGTACCGTTCAGCGAACCGTAAAGGCTCCGTGCGGTCAGAGACGAATAATGCTTCCTCTTGTCAATATCAATCCGCAAGTCCTTTGAATCCTTGTTCGCAAAGGTTCGCTCCGGGAATATGTCGCTCCATGCGTATGTAGCCGGATCTGTAAATATCTCCAAAAGCGCCTCGTAAAACGTCTTTGCAACCGTGTCAGAGTAGGTGCAGTACAGATTGCTCAACTCCGGGTGTCTGAGCATAATCCAGATCGTAAACATCTCAACCAAAGCTGTTTTCCCTGTACGGGGTGGAAGCGATATGCTCAGTTCATCAATCTCACTACGTTCCAACGCCTCTAAGTCGTGGCATATCGGCAGCAATATCTTCCGTCGCGGTAGCCAGAACTGCTTGTCGAACGGCCTGTTGATCTCATTGTACAACATGAAACTGTCAAAACTCTCCCGACCCTCAAAGCACAGTATCTTCCGATGCAATTCGTTAGCCTGTTCCAGAAATCCTACATCGGCATTTTCCTTGGCCTGTGCTGTCCCATGCCGAAGGTAGCGTTTAAGCTCACCCGTCAGCCCTAAATCTACCTCGGCAAGTGTCGTAACCCCATCTTCCAGGACGGATTCAACATTATTCGCCGCACGTTCAAGACCAATGTTCCTGATCGCATTGAACGCATCCCCGTACGCTGAAACATCCATCGGATGCTGCTCTATGTACTGATAAATGCCCCGCAACGTCCGTTCCGTGCGAGTTAGCCCCTTTTTTTCCTGCGGCGCGATTTTCACATCAGCCATTTTCGCCATTCTCCATCTCCCACTTCTCGTAGTCCATCAGCATCTCTACCCCGCGCCTGATCGCCTCCGTAACAGTTATCCCATGCCGGACACAATATTCCTGCACTTCCCTCTCCATTTCCGCTTCAAATCGAACGCAATGCCTCTCGCTTTTCGGATTCGGAACCCTCGGCCTACCCGTCCTCGGCATACATACCACCCTACCCAGCTACGCAACTCTCTCTTTTCGAGTTTCGCTTCCGCTTCTTTCTCTCTTTCTGAGTATATCCGACGCACCGCCAGCCTGTCAATGTCTTTTTGTATGACAATAATTTGGGGCTGTCGGTGCTGAAAAGGGTCACCCGCCCATGCCAGGAATGCCCAAATCCCCCGCGGGTATACTTTCCGTAATCACTCGCAGCGCATACTTTGTACAAAATAAATGTTATTTGCAATGTTTGCCCATTTTTCACGCCAAAAGCAGCCGGAAACGGCACAAAAACTGATTACGTTCCGTATATTACCAGGTTTTGCCAATGCTATGTAAAATATCCGTCATTGTATGTTGCTCGTTATTCAAGTACCTTACTTTCAGGTACCTTTTTATTAAGTATACATAATCTCTCATAATGTGTCAACCTAGCCAATTCCCCCAAAACATCCCAAACACTTTAGCACAGTAAATAGCAAGACGCACAGTTATTATAAATATGTATGGTAGGCAAGGCATAGCCTTTAATACTTAGCTTGCTATATTATAAATCCTGGAAGAAACGCGCAAAGCCGGAAAGAATAGCAAATCATACCTTGTCAGGGGAAATAGCAGCTTGCCAATATTGGCCAATGTGACGATCACTCCGGCAGCGTTGCGATTATATCCCATTCCGGCAAAGCTATTCCCCGCCGCAGCGGATATAACGCCGCAGCACGTCGCAGAATCGCTTGTATTGCGTTTTCCATGAAAGATAGCATCAGTACATTCCCCGCAAAGAAAGCGATTAGAACGCATTGTAGAGGCTTGAAAAAAATTTGAAGAAATTTGCGAAAACCTGTTGACAAGCGGTTAAACCGCGTTTATAATGCGAATTGTCAAGCGGTTAAACCGCTAACGAAACGGTTTAGGGTTAGCCGGAAAAACCTTGCAGCCGGATAGCAGCCGGGGAAATAGCAACAAGGGAATGAATAAGCGATAAGGCAAAGCCGGAAACTTGATCCTTGTATTGTACATTGAAAATCAATCCTTATCCGTAAAGGCGAAACGGTTTGATATTGGCAGGACGTGAAATAAACCGGGAAGCCCGTACAAAAGCGACATAACGCCAATATCAGCGAAAAAGTGATATTTCCCTTTTCCCTTTTCAATCAAGCTTGCAAGCCGGAAACGGTTTGCAGGTTTGATAGATAGCCTATACCAAACCTAAACAATAGGCTATGTATCAAGCCTAAACAGCTTGAATAATAACGAAAAGGGGAAAACAAGAAATGAAAAGAACTAAAAACATGATCTACAAGGAAAGCGACGAAAGCCGGGAATTGTTCCTTTATTCCACCAATAACGGTACTCTTTATCATTCTTCCATTGTGCCGATTGTGCGCAATCTTGCCAAAAAGTATAGCAAGGGGATTTTTGATAAAGAGAAAGCAATTGACGCATTTTATTATGCCGCTGAAAATGGCGCAAAGCTCTATTGCAAAGAGTTTTCCGCTTTTCAGTCTGATTATGTGCAGGTTTTTAGTGTTACGGATCGTTTTACTTGTGCCGTAGAAATGGCAGATTATTACATGGAAAACATTATCCGCAATGATCTTTAAACTTGCTGCGGTTTTCTAAAAGGTTTTCCGCAAAACAAAAAAGCCTTATTCCATGCCGCAAGGCAAACAAAAAGAAAAGGGGAATAGAAATGAAAATAACGGTTTTTTGGATTTATCTAAATGGCAAGCCTTATTGCAGGGTAACAGAAAAAGAACGTGCTGATAACATAGCAAAAGCATTGCTTGCAAAAGAGAATGCTAAACAGATCGAAAGAAACGAATTTGTAAATGTTTCCATTATTGTCAAAGAAAAAGAAATAGACGTGTAAAGGCTTTCTAAAGAGTTTGCGCCTAAAAGCAAGCTCTATTCCATACCCGCAAGGGTAAATAAATCGAAAAGGGGAAAACTCACAATGACGAAAAAAGAAAAGGCTGCAATCCTGGAAAAGTCTGCAATTGCTTATTATTCCGGCTTTTCTGGAATTGAAATTAAAGAGATTGAAAGCGGAATAGAAGACTATGTAATTTTTGTTTCTGGCGCTTGGTGTTCTGCTAAATCTGTCCATCGTGCCATTATCAAGTCTACCACGAGCGGAAATCTTTATTTCTGCTACAAGGGTAACAGAATACCCTTGAACGAATGTATACGCTGCAACGCATTTTGAACAGCTTTCTAAGGGATTTGTGCTTTAACAAGTCCCATTCCAGCCGGAAACGGCAAAACTAATGAAAAGGGGAAATCACAATGGAAAACTATGGCAACAAGAGAACGGAAAAGTATATCCTGGCAAGAATCAAAATGATTTCCGACTTGCCTATTTCTGCCGATCATAAAATTGAAAAGCTGGAGAATGTTTCCAAGTATGTAAAGGCTTTTCGGAACGGCATGATAACGGAAGAAGAATTGCTTTGGATGATTGCATAATCACGTTCTGTCTGAAAACGTCAACTTATGCCCATAATTAGCAGTTCTGCCGATTATGGGTATAGATGGACGCTTTCAAAGCGTTACTAATTGAAAAGGGGATTGTATCACTATGACTATCACTAAATGGAACGAGAAAGTTTCTGCTATGTTTGACGATGCTTCTATGTATCAGCCTGATTCTATGCGTTTTGCTAACGATGCAGAGGGAGCCTATTTCTGTACAGATGGATATAGAGCTTTCTTTCTGCCTGGTATGGAAATCCTAACGGCAAGAATGAGAGAAGATCATAAAGCTGCTGTTCTGCCTGAAATTTTCCGCAAGGCAAGCGATAACGGCAAACTAGCTGAAACTGTCACTTCTGGCAAGGTTGACGGCAAGTGCGCAAGGCGGTTTACCCTGGGAGATATGGAAGTGTTCTGCTATGAAAAGTATTTGCGCGTATTTCCAAAAAATGCAGACTTCTATATTTCTGCGCCTACTGCGCCGATCCTTGTTTCCATCTGGGAAAATGGCAAGGCAAATATTCTCGGAATAGTCATGCCGTTTAGAATCATGGAAAGATGCTTTTCTGCCTGAATCCTGGCGAACAGTTTTCTAAAGGGTTTTCTGTAAAAAAGCCCTATTCCAAGCTGGAAACAGCTAATCATTTTGGAAAAGGGGAAAGTCAATGAAAATGTATAACGTCAATGTCCTGGAAGAACGCAAGATGCAGTATGGAATAGGTACAATCAAAGTGAAAGATACGATCTGGAATGAAACTATGCTTTCTGCCTATTCAGGCTATGACAAGCTGCGCAAAATCAAGGGAATAAACGGAGTAACGGTTGTCAATACGCTGGACGATCAGAAGGTTGTTCTGCAAGTTTCCGGCTACAATGGCAATATCGGTATGTTCTGCTATTCCTATAATCCTGATACTGACAATATGACAAGGGGGGGTTGATTATGCGTAGACTTCAATTAGCTTTCTGTTTCTGTTCTACGGAGGAAGAAGCAAGGGAAAAGTGTAAAAGCCTGGACAAAAGTGCAACGCAGTATTGCCGGAAACATTATCCAGCGCATTATACTCCCTGGCAATCTTCAAGTTCTACTGATACGGCACATTTTATAGTGTGGTATCACTACTAAGGGCTTTCTGCCGGGTTTGTGCCTAACAAGCCCGATCCCATGGGAGAAATCCCATAATACTATGAAAAGGGGAATAATATCATGTATTTCAAAAGCTGCGAAGAAGTAATGAATAAGCTGCGTAGTGACAAGGCGATGGAAGAAGCAAGGCTTTCTGCCTGGAAAGCTGTTTCTATTGCCAAGAAAAAAGATGGAAGTGAATTTGCACAAATCGGCAAGGCTATTTCCGGCGCAAAGTATGACAAGGTTTCCTGCCCTGCCGATTCTGACCATCCGTATCTTTTCGTTTACTATTGCTGCGATCACAAGTATCAGAGTGATTTTATTTCGGCCTACTGGTATTTGGATGAACTGCCAAAAGGCGATCCGCGACGCTCTGCATATAGGGAACAGTTTGTGCGTCAAACCTGCCCCAAAACCGCCGATGAACTGCGTGAAGCTGTCGCAAAACACGTTTCTCGCGTTAGTGAATATCTCGAACAGCTAAACAGTGATATTGTCGTTGCGGAAGATGCATACAAGGCTTTCTGCGATGCGATGAACAATGCGGAAACTGCACTGCGTTCTGTCGGAAGCAATCACCTATACTACACAATCAAAGATGCGGTTTCTTTCTGACGGGTTTCTAAAGGGTTTGCCCCGTAAAGCAAGCCCTATTCCAGCGGCGAAAGCTGCAAATTTAGAAAAGGGAGATATAAACGATGCTTGAAAAATTATGGGAAGTGAGAAAAGAAACACTGTTCAAACCGTTCAACAAACTATCAAAGGCAGAACTTGTTATCAATAGTCTGTGGATGGACTTTGTTTCTAAGACTTCTGTTGAAAATGGGAAAATAATTTTTACCATGATAACGGGAGAAAAGTTTTCAGCGTGAATATTCTTTCTGCGCGGTTCTCATGGGTTTATCCTTAAAGCCCATGCCCAAGGCTATATGCCTAATTAAAAGAAAAGGGAGATAGAATCATGGAAAAAACATACAATGCCCTGATTGAGCGTTTGCGTCTTTCTGCGGAATGGCACAAGCGGAAGGGAGAGGCACTAGCGCGGCAGCACGACCTGAACGATCACGAAAAAGAATCCATCCTGAAGGACAAGGTTATTGCGGAATGGATAGAAATGGTTATTGGGAGGGAAACGGCATGAAGAAAACAATGAAAGTCCTTGATCTGTTTCTGGACGATGGACGGCAAATCATCTGCATACGGGACTATATGGCAAAGTGTAATGAGTACAAGGTGTATTACCGCTGGTATGATTGCGGCTGGCACAAACGGAGGCTGGCTGAATATGCCGATATGCGTTCCGTTCTGGCCCATCTGCTGCAAGAATCGTACAATTGAGGTTTTCTGAGGGGTTTTACCAATAAAGCCCCATCCCATACGAAAAGTGGAAAAGGGATTGACAATATACCTTGCATCGGTTAAACTATCGGTATAACCGATACGAAGGGAAGGAAAATCATGCCTAAAGCGAAAAAGGATTACTACGAAAGCGAAGCAAAGCGGAAATGGCAGAAGGAAAACACTACGTTTATTGGCCTGAAACTGCAAAACGGAGATACTGATACAGATATTCGGGAGTTTCTGCAAGCAGAAAAGGCCAAGGGGAACGGTTATCAGACCGTCATAAAAGCCGCTTTGAGAGAGTACATGACCACCCACCCGGCAGAGTGACCGGGAGAAAGAGAGAGGAGAAGGAACAATGGCAAAGACTTATGATTACAAGGGACTATTTCCCTATTCTGCGGCAGACCTGTACGCTATGGACGCATTTGTTGACGATGCTTTCTCCGGCAACGTGACGGAGGAGCTTATCCGCAGAGGGGCAGAGTGGAACGATAAGGAAAGCACCCTGACCGTGAAGGGTATGGCGTTCCCTGTTCGTTTCGTGGAGGGTAGAGTATGAAAACCCTACTGATTATCGGCGTTCTGTTCTGCGTGTACAAGATTATCACCAAACTTTCTGCGGAGAGCAAAGAGCGGCAGCATGAAGCAGAGCGGCAGCGCATCCGGGACGAGCAAGCGGCGATTCGTGCGGAGCAGGAGCGTCAGAAAGCCCAACTCCGGGCTGAGATCGAACGTGCGAAGCTGGAAACCCATGAGCGGATCGAAGCAGAGAAGCGCCGCATTGAGTGGCAGAAACGGCAGGACGCTATCAACACTCGTCTGGAAAAGGAGCAGGAGCGTCAGGCAAAGGAACTTGAACGGCATGAGGAAATGATTAGCAAGATGCAGTTCAAGCTTGACCAGGCACTTGAGGACATCCCCATGTTGAAGCGTCAGCTTTCTGTCCTTTCTGCTCAGATGAATATTATGCAAGACGATTTGGATAGTGCCAATCGCGCAGTAGAGTGGGACGAGTTCCTTATCAAGAACGGCGGCAACTCTGTTGTGAGCATCAAGGAACTGGAAGCCCATCGCAAGGCAAAAGCACAGGCTGAGAACAACATTCTCAAACAGGAAAAGAAAATCCGCACCGCCGAAAAGCAGCTTGCCAAGGCTGAGCTTGACAGGGATGCGGCGAAGCGCAAGCTGGCGTAAGGAAAGGAGCAAAATATAATGCTAAAGAATGATTCTGCAAGCACGAAGAAAATTCAAAACGTGCTTTCTATGCCGGATAGTGACGAAAAACTGAAAGCATTGTGCAGACTTCAACTTGAATCTGAACCGCTTACACCGTTACACATGAAACTCATTGATGAGGGGAACCGCCTTATCAACGCCGGGTATTCAATGTTCTAACTTGTAAAAATCGCTTACAAGTTGAACCGTTCGGCATTTCCGAACGCTTGAAACACAATTCGACAACTAGATCAAGGAGGTATTCACATGGCAATCTTCAAAAGCAGGACACCGACAAAGGCAGTCGTTCTCGGCATTAGGACTGCGGAAAACACAAGGGTACTGGCAACGGTAAACAGCACAATGTATGCACTTCTGGTGGAGTATAGTGACGGCTCAAGGGAACTCCTGGAGCTAGACGCAAAGGGCATGGCTCCGTATCTGAGTCTGATTAGGATGTAACTACCGTGAGAATCACCGATGCAGAATACCGCGACTATCAGCGGTTAAAGGAAGCAGAACGCTCCGGGCAACTTCTGTCAACGGATGTCTTGCGAATGATAATCAGAGCGTATGATTATGACCCAGAGAAAGTGGGCAAGCATTTCTTGGAAGTGTACGCACAGAGGAAGAAAAAAGGCCGGGAGGATTAAGTTCCTCTCGGCCTTTTTTTGTTGCCCTGAATTAGCTAATTCTTTCTTCTGCGAAGAAGTTAAGAACTTGTTTTCCGTTGTAGTAGATGTCTATGTCTGAGCTATAATACCCGTTCTGATCGGAATAGCACGGAACAAAGAACATTCTGCGGTTGTCACCGAAGCGAAATCCGCTGTCATCTATCGCTTCAAACTTCATGTTTTGTTCGTCATAGTCATAGGCTCTCGCTTCGTCATCCAACTGCTCGAAATCTGCGTAGTTTACTTCACAACAGTCCTGGTTATGGTCGTAGGTTATCGTGCTTCCATTTTCAAACAGAATATGATCGGCGGTTACTTCAACGATTTTCACGGTTTACCTCCTTTCTGTTGGTGGTTTTTGTTGACCTGAAACGGCACTAGGTCGCTTCTGTGCCTATCTGGGTAGTTTGCTTATTCTTCCTCTGCTTCCTCGGATTCTGCGGTTGTGCCGCCCTTTTCTGCGGAGAAGTTGCCAATTTTGCCGCCTAGTCCCTTTCTGGCGGGATTATGTCCCATGCGGTAGGGGTAAAGCGGACAATCCGGCGTGGGGCAGTTTCGGACTTCGGACTGAATACCGCAGCAGCAGTCGAGACACTTGGCTCGTATTGCTCTGATCGGCGTAGTGGGTTTTGCTTCTGTCATTCGTTCTCTCCCTTATCAAAATACTGAAACCTGTTCTTCCCTTCACGAAGCGGGAGGTCAATCATTTCCGGGTGAAGTTCCTCTTGGAGCATCGCGCCCAGCACATTGAACGCTGCCGCTGACAGATGATCTTCGCTGTCTTCTCCGCACAGGTACTTGGCAAGATGCCGCATAGCAGAGTCCAGATAGCTTGATACCGGGATTCCGTTTCCCTTTCGGAAGTTCCACCGCTCATACTTCTTTGCACCGTTCTCATAGTGCCGGGACAGTCTGAGGATTGCTTCCCACGGGACGGAAACCATATCGCCCTTCCCTTCGTGCATATCCCGCACAGCACCAGACGCAAACACCGTCCGTTCGCCGGAGTCCTTGATGGGGCTTTCTGTGCTGGATTGAGGATGCATCATGGTTTTATAGATTTCAGGATCAAGTCCAAAGTTTGTAGGCTCTTGCATTGCTTTCGCGTTAAAACGGCATTCTTGGCATTTGTCGCTTTCTGCGTCATTTCTGTAAAAGCACTTTGGACACCATTGAAAAAACCTGAAGGAGGAAACTCTGCCGTGTTCCGTGATGGGGCTTTCTGTCACTTTATAATCCACTAGATACTCGCTCGGCCTAGGCTCTTTTGTTACGACATTATAACGCACTTCGCAAGGCAAGCAGTGAGCGCCGCCAGTACCTTCATTACGATGAATACAGGTTTTACAGAACTCAGTAAATAAATCTGTCATACTTCGTTTTCACCGCCCTTTCTACTGTTCCCTATCAGTTCGGCTTGCAAAAACTTGCAGAGTTCTACTGCTTCCTTCCTGGTAAAGCCGCATAGGATTAGGCTATCACGATGAATGGCAAGCATCTCAGCCATAGCTTTGACGGCGATGATAAACTCTTTCATTTCGGTAGTCATACTTCTTCATCCTCCACTTTGCTCATACGGTGGTCAGCATACTCCTCAATCTCATACTTGATTGTGGTAACGCTGTCCAATGGGCTGATCTTTGCGGTGATGGTGATACCCATACAGATATGAGGGTCAGGGACAAACCCGTTCTCTGCGTCAATCTGAATCCTTCTACCTACCTCAATCAGATGCTTTCTGAGGGTAGTCTTGTCGGGAATGAGTTTCGGTCTTTCTACATTGCTGTAGAGGGTTTCTTCTGCGCTCACACTTCCACCCCCAACGCTTTGAGCCTGGTTTTCAGTTCGGACAACTCTTTCTGCATCTGCTTCTGCTGTTCGTACAGGCCGGACACAGGGTAATCATCGTGAATGGGAGAGCTGCCGTCTTCAACCCGTTTCAGGAAGTCGCACAGCTTGGCGTACTTCGACAGGGTGGTGTTGTACTCGGTAACGAGTTCGATTTTGTTGTCCATTTCATTTCCCTCTCAATCGGTAATGTCTGGCACGGCTATTGGTGTCATGTATGGCAGTATGTTCAGCTCGTAGTAATACTTGCTGACGTTCGTGTTGCTTATATCCTCCACGACATATAGAGTGTACTCGTTGAGATAGATAAAATGCTTCTGGTACGTTCCGTCCTCAAGTTCGCAGATGATTTCCAACTCGCTTGAATCATTGTTTTTGAGAGAGAAAGTCCCGGTCAATTCCAGCATAATTGTGTCAGTTCTGGCGTTGATGACCGTGATCTTGCGCTGCACGTTAAAGGCATCTGCTTCCTTGGAAATGTTGTAGGCCACCCGCTCTGCCTGTCTGCACCCCGCGAGAGAGAACAGACACACAATAAGCAAAGAAATTATTACGGCTTTCTTCATCTTCACCACTCCTTACCAGGGTCTTCCCCATATTCGTAGTTTCTACACCCGTCATGGGTTCCGTAATTGTCGCTGTCCTCGTCGCACCAATCCTCCGAAGGGTAGCAATCTTCTGGAGGCCCATACGTCTTCGCCGGGATGTAGTGATAGTGAACGCATTGCAGACAGCAGGAATTATCGTCAAACACTATCTTCACGCTCCTTCTGCATAGTTATTCATCGTCATCCAACTCGATCAGAGTTGTGTATTTCTCTTCAAGCTGTTCCGTGGTCTGCTGTTCGCCAAGCGGCTGATTCGGCGTAACAACAACGTCTTGCTGGTCTTTCATGTCATAGAAATTCTTAGCGCGGAAGATGTACACGACAGGATTTACTTTTCCCGTCTGGACAAGTTCTGCATCCACCGCAGCCAGGATTTCCTTTGCCCGTGCAAGCATCCTTTGACGGACGGGACTTCCTGCGTGACCGTTCGCCCACTGCCACGTAATCCTACGTGTTACGCCAAGAGCAAGAGACAGGGTTTCCCATTTTGGAATCATTCCTTCCGCAGCGCACTCCGTAAAGTATTCGTTGATTCGCTCGGCAACTTCTTCATCGCTCTTGCACGGTTCGGCCTTGATATACCTTGTGGCGTTGATAATGGCGCGGCTGATGTCTGACGGTTCCCCTTTGAAGTTCGCCTCCATACTGGCGGGTTTCAGCCCTCGCGTTTTCTTCTGCACTACCTGTTCCGCTATGTCCTGCTGTTCCTGCGGCACAAGGCTCATCTGTTCCGGCTCTGGCTGTTCTGGCATGGGCTGTCCCTTTTGTGCGGCTTCTTCTGCTTTCCGCTTCGCCCAATACTGCCGCATGGCTTCGCTATGCTTTTCTGACACGATCAGTCCCCCTTTCGTTTAAGCTATGTAGTCCTCAAACCGTGGGCAGGATTTGAAGATGATTTTGTTGTTGCACCATCGTTGAAGCTGTCGAATCTGCTTTGGAGCGTGTGGCTTGTCGTACACCATAACGTAGGGGTCGTATCGTAGGTCACGCAATGTCTGGATTCGGTACAAGTCCTCGTCAAGCGTACTGTCGTAGTTCGTCAGAACATAAACCATACCGATGTTTGATTTCCGTCTGAATCCTGCCGCAAACTCCCGGAACTTACCCTCCAAATTGTCCTTTGGATTATCCCATGCGAAGTGAAGCGTTCTCAGCCTCATGTGGTTTATATCGTCCATGTCGGCATCATTTAGGAGTCGAATGTCCAGTCCTTGTGTGAAGTCCAGCCTTGCCCCAGTTTCCCTATACTGTGCCATCAGTTCACGCTTGTCCCGGCAAGCTGTGATGTTTGGGTCAAGGATTTTAATTTCCTTCTGTCCGTTCCAGAAGTCGGACACGTTGGCGACCTTGACGCTACGGCATCCTTCCTTGGCCTGGACGTGACAGAATGAACAACCTCTTGGACAACCTCTGCTTGTCATGGAAACGGCGAAGTCGAACTGCGGATAGATGGAATAGTCCGGGAAGCACCGCTCAATCTCAGGCGGTAGGTCTGCATGGGCTTCCTTGTCAAAGTGTTCCTTCCCGTCGCTACCAAGGCTGATTGCGTACCCTGTCCCCCCCCTGATTACCTTATCGGCGTTCATAGGTTCCGGCACATCCTTAGAGTAGGCATCTGAGAACACTTTGCTCATATAGACCACATCGTAATGTTCCAGGTCGCTCCACCACCATTCCACGCTATCGCCCTTTGCCTTGTGGTATGAGCTAATCCGCATCAACGCCAGGTTCGGAAAGTTGTGTCCGTCAACGTCAATCAGGCCGATCCGCATTTTCCCCACTCCGCGCCGTCACCTCCCCTTCTCTGTACTTGCTGATCGTGTCGAAAATGTGCTTTGCCGGATTGAACTGCTCGTCCAACTCTTGCAACTCAAAGGAAATTTCCCCGTTTTGCGTGTTTTTCCTCGGCACAAGTACACGATTTTTCCCGCCGTTCAACCAGAGTTCAACGATACGCAGACAGGTTTCGGCACTGTGTTTTGACACGCTGAGTTGGACATTTACGTTCACGGTGATGCCTGACGGTTCAGCCATCTCCCCCACTCCCCTTCTGTTCTTGACGGAGCGCCTTGCGGCGTTCATACTGGCGGTGGTTGTACTCCTTTACCTTCTCCGGGTGAGATTCACGCCATCTCTTTCTGTTCTGCCTTGCCTGTTCTGGATGCCGTTTTCGCCAGTTTCTTTGGTGTTCTGCATTTGTCATGTTATATACTTACTCCCCTTGACAAGCTAAAGTTCCTGCGCTATAATAAAGAGCGGGTACATCTGGTATATCTGGTATGTCCTGACAGAATGGAACAATCCATATACTCTATACCACTACTTCGGAATGGCATTGTACACGGCTTCAAACAGCGCATCGGCCTCTGGTGTTCTACCGTTGCTCTTGGCGTAGTCGGAAGCCGCTGCCTCTACTCGTTTCCAGAACGAAGTGATGTTCTGCACCGTCGAAGTGTACAGGTCGTATTTGGCTCTGTCTCTCCGATATAGCTTTTCTGCCGTTTTCCGTTCGGAGTCGCCCTGTTCCTTAGTGATCTTCCCGGCCTTGAACCGCTGGTACATATCACGCAGCGCCCAAAAGAATATCCTGTCCGGCATGGGGTACTTCTCGTTCGGGAACTCGCCGTTGTATGCTGCCTTCCGCAACTGCGGATAGGTCATGTGCATCTCCACCACGTCAGGGTCAGTCCCGCTCGGTTCGGTTACGTCCGGCTCGGTCTTATCCGGGTCGGTTTTTTTGTTCGCGTCGGTACGGCTCGGTTCGGCCTGTGCCGCCAGATCGTAGATGTCAGGCTCCGTCATAGGCTTCCTCCAACCGTCTAATTAGTTCCTCGATTGCATCCGCAGCTTCCAACAGGATATTGTGATTCGTCAGCTCGTCGGCTTCATACACCGTTCTTAGCCGATGTATCAGTTCTTCATACTCCGTCATGGGCTTCCTCCTTTCCTGTCGGCACATACCGCTTCATTCGCTCCGGGCCGTGCTTCACCTTGTAGCCCCAGATATATGCGCCGAATCTGTCCTTGCCAATACGTTGCAACCCAACCGCACGGAG